>Ga0209402_10003041_pt1 | contig 16276 bp, 15 predicted proteins | sample ArcticOcean_MG_C_3_FD_187437 | JGI IMG/M metagenome (GOLD analysis project Ga0209402, IMG submission 187437) | Marine microbial communities from western Arctic Ocean - ArcticOcean_MG_CB8_126 (SPAdes) (version 2) | ecosystem: Environmental > Aquatic > Marine > Oceanic | place: Arctic Ocean... | reverse complement strand
AGTTTGAGACGATTCTCACCACCTGTGTTCCACGCAGCGCCTGCGAATCGTGTGGCGTCAAGACGACCGCCGTTCCCTGGGCCGGTAAGCACTCGCGGTTTACCTTGATGTTCGAGGCGTTCGCCAGCCTGTTGGACGACCGCACGATTGTGATCGACCGCGAAGCCAACCTGGGCCGTATGTTGCTGTCCGGAAAGAAGAGCCGCTCGAAACTCGTAACGTCCGACAGTTGGAAGACGGCTGCTAATGGTCATTTTGCAGCGGCGTTCGATACCGTCTGGTTGCGGCGCGAAATGAAATTCGACGGCCGCCGCGGTGGGCCGCCATTAAACCCGACACTGCTTGCACCGTTTTCGCCGTTTTGGGAAGACACCGATTCGCTAATCCTTTCCGCATCGGCCGATATAAAACTGCGACTTGCCATCACCGCCAATTGTTCCAGCGAAGACGGCGCGAAACGGGTCAAGGAAACGATCATTGCAGCAATTACGCTCGCACGTAATGCAGCCAAGGGCTTTCGCAGGCAGATTCAGGAATCGCGTTCGCCGGAGGTTCCCCTGTTGCTGACGATGATGAACACGGCCGACGAATTGCTGAGCGATTACATGGTGACGGAAACAGGGAAGACTGTGCAGCTTTCCACGGCGACCGACGTTAACGCCGCGATGTTAACCCCTCTCTTCATTTCCGTTCAATCGGCCCGCGGTGCCGCTCGCAGAATTCAGGCCATGAACAATCTGAAGCAAATCGGCCTGGCCATGCATAACTATCACGACGTTTACAAGCATTTCCCATCGGCGGTCGTGTACGGTATCGGAAACAAAGACAAGGACAAGAAGGGGGGCAGAGTTGGCCACAGCTGGCGGGTGGAATTGTTGCCGTTCCTCGAAGCCGCCCCGCTTTACACCCAATACATATTCAACGAACCGTGGGACAGCGAAAACAACAAGAAGATTCTGGCCCAGATGCCGGCCGTGTTCCGCGACCCTAACGACGATTCGAAATCGACCAACTCGTCCTATTACGCACTCGTCGGTGAAGGGACCGTGTTCTCGCCCAAGGATGGCTTCAAAGACGGTGTCCGCTTGCGCGACATTACCGACGGCTCATCCAACACACTGGCTGTTGTTGAAGCCAAACGCAGTATTCCCTGGACTAAGCCGGAGGACATTCCCTTCGATCCCAAGAAGGAACTTCCCAATCTGGGCGGCTGGAACAAGGGGGGCTACAACGCGCTGTTCTGCGACGGCCACGTCCGCTTTATTGCTGATGCAATCGACAAGACAATGTTGAAATGGCTGATTCTGAGAAACGACGGCCATGCCGTTAACATCAACCTGCCACAACCGAGGCGGCAGCCGGGAGTCGAACGACCGCTGCCGATTCGGGAGCCGACGGATAGCCCCGCTTCCGGAGGCGATTCCGAAGCGTCTTTTGGATCCGAGGAAGGCGCAAAATCAGTCCGGCCGCCGTCTGCCGTGAAACCGGCCCCGGGATTCGGAGAGAGTAGCGAATAGTCGATGCGATCATCGCAGGCGTTGTCCCGCGATGCGAGGCGACCGGAAACCGTGCAAGGGTCGGCGGCGGTTTTCCGGTCGCATTTCTTTTCCTGAATTGGGTGCGACTGGCGCGCCACCAGTGAGGGTTCGTAGTGACCGCATTCATGAGGTCACTACGAACCCTCACTCTGCTTCCGTCAGCTGAGAATCGATGAGACAGGTTGGCCAGTGCTGACCTGGAATGAAAATCCATCGGGGCCGTATCGCGTTTGCGGCGGAACACCCAACGCCTCAAACAGCGTGGCCGAGAAGTCTTCGGGGAAGACCGGATTGTCTTTGACGTAGGCCGCCTGATTGTCGGTCGAGCCGTACACCATTCCCCCTCGAATGCCGCCGCCGGCCAACATGGCCGAGTACGCGTGCGGCCAATGATCGCGCCCGCGCTTGTTGACTTTCGGCGTGCGGCCGAACTCGCCGACCATTGCCACTAATGTGGAATCCAACAGACGCCGATCTGTCAAATCGTCTAACAAAGCAGAGACCGCCTGATCGACATTGGGCAGCGCCCAACTCAATCCGTAGGCCGAACTGCCGAAAATGTTGTCGTCCGGTTTGTACAACACGCCGTGCATGTCCCAGGTTTGCACGTTCTTGAATTTCTGCCCGGGCGGCACGCCGGTGAATGCGACCACCGTGACCAATCGCACGCCCGCTTCAATCAGCCGTCGGGCCATCAGCAGGTTCTGTCCCAGGGGATGCATGCCGTAACGGCTTCGCTTTTCGTCAGGTTCGTGGCTGAGATCGAATGCTTGTTTCGCCTCGTTGCCGGTCACCAATTCGACGGCCTGCTGTTGCAAGTCGGTAAATGAAACGGCGGGTGTCGCTGCACGCGTTTCATGCCGATCCAACTGTTGCAGCAATTGATGGCGCAGACTGAGCCTCTGCGTGGAACATTCTTCCGGTGGGTCGAATCCTGTGAAGCGGAACTTCGGATTGGACGGATTGTTCAGATCGCGACCCACTTGTAGCGGACTGTAGGCCATGCCCAATACACCGCCGGTTTTGTACCACGGTTTGACATCGCCGGCCAGATTTTGCACCCAGGCATAAGATGGTAGCGCCCCGGTTGCGGGTCGCATTTTCGCCATCACCGATCCGTAATACGGGGTGCGGTCGTTGGGCAGGCGATTGCCGGTCATGCAGATGTGCATCGCGCCATCGTGGCCGCCGTTGGTTGTCTGCATCGAACGAACAATGCAGTAACGGTCAGCCCGCTGCGCGAGCAACGGCATCTTTTCGCAGATCTCGATGCCGGGAACATTGGTTGCGATGGGTCGAAATGCGCCACGGATTTCTTCGGGGGCATCCGGCTTCAAATCCCATATGTCGTGCTGCGGCGCGCCGCCGTACTGCAGAATGAAAATGCAGGATTTCTCGCTGCGCCGGCTGCCGGTGTCTTCGGCGGCGGCGCTGTCGGCGATCAACAAACTCGGCAAGCCGAGTCCCATCGCGCCGACACTTCCCACTTGTAGTAAGTCGCGGCGGGTTAGCTTGGGGGCATGCGCTGCGTTGTGCATTGTGACCTTCCCAACCCCGGCGACCTCGCGGCTGCCCCAAACGAATCAACAAACATCGATCTCACAACCCAATGTTACCAGCAGCGCGGCGGTCGATCCATCCCCAGACGTGCCGGGCGTTAATAGGGAGACATTCTGCAGTTGGTGTTTGGCTTGAGAAACGCTGTCGGGAATGCCGCCAGCGGCGTTCCGGATCGCGCGAGCGACGCGGATCGGGACGGAGCCCGATCCCTACAGGACAATCACCGTTCCGGCCAATGCGGGGTGTGGGAGGCAACTGTTTTTTATTCGTCGGTGTCTGGTACTGGAGCGGTGACCGGTTGATCATCGGCGGGCTGCTGGAATGATTGTTCCGCTGGCACCGGGCGCAGCGATGTCGCCGTGCCGCCGTCGAGGAGTTTGACTCGAATCCGATGGAAGACGAATTCGCTGCTGCCACTGTTCCAGAGGCTCAAACGACGGTTCTCTGGAAATTTGTCTTTGGGGTTGGCGGGAATGGAATCGAGATCGCCCGTCCAAGTGCCGGCGAATTCGCCATTGAAAAACGCTTTTACGGTGTCATTTTCAGTCGAACGCGTGACTTCGACGCGGACTTTCGTGCGTTTGCCGGTGACGATGGGATAGCCTTGCTTGACAAACTTTTCCCCGCTGCGGAACAACAGCATCCCACCCCCTCCTTGCACATCGAACGTCAACGGAATTGCCGTTTTTGTGTTGGGCAGATTGAGGCTAAACCCCGGCGCGTACCCGCGACGACGCGTGAATTCAATCTCGCATTCGTACGACTTCCAATCCGCATCCAACGGCAAGATCAGTTTGGAAGGCTGATCGTCATACCCACTGACTAGATCGGATTCAACACGACTCCACTTGTTCGCACCGGTGAAGTCCTTTATGTCCCATTTATCCAACTTCGGATCAATCAGCGGAATGATGTCGATCCACTGGCCGCTGGCGAACTGGCGTTTTGCCGGTTCGGCGTTCAGTTGCTTGACCGCATCGACTGGCAGCACGGCTCGGAATCCGACCATGCCAGCGCGGTACGTATGGTGAAAGGCGAAGCGATGCGACGATCGGCAGCGGGAGGGTGAATCGTAAACTGGCACGGACGATTCTCGCCGAGTGCCGTGCCAAGGACACCGAACGTGACATCGAGGTGAAGATTGCAGAGGATCTCGTCGTCGACGGCGACCCCGAGTTGCTGCAGGCGGCAATGCAAAACCTGCTGTGGAACGCGTGGAAGTTTACCGAACATCAACCACACCCCACGATTGAGTTTGGCACGACGCATGCCGACGGAGATTCCGCGTTTTTCGTCCGCGATAATGGTGCAGGGTTCGATATGGCATTTGCCGACGAGCTGTTCGGCCCCTTTCAACGACTGCACGGGCAGGACGAATTTGAAGGGCTTGGGATCGGGCTGGCTAACGTGCAACGGATTATCCATCGACACCGCGGCCGAGTTTGGGCCGAGGGAGCCGTCGATGAGGGAGCAACATTCTATTTCACACTTCCCTGAAGTCGAGGTGGACCCGATGCATACCAAAACGATCTTGCTGGTCGAAGACAATCCCGACGACCGGGAATTGATTCGGCTCGCACTTCAACAAGCCAACATCCCCTGCAAAGTGGAAACAGTCTACGATGGCGCCAAACTCGCCGATTACCTTTTTGCCGTTGGCGAGTACAGTCACCGCGACGCCCGGCAAATGCCCGACCTGATTCTGCTGGACCTCAAGCTGCCCAAATTGAGCGGCTGCAAGGCGCTGCAAATGTTGCAGCGAGTCCGCGGTCGGCCGAATCTTCCCCCGGTCATCGTTTTCACGTCGTCCGACGACGAGCAGGACATTGCCGACGCCTACAGTGCCGGTGCCAACAGTTACATTCGTAAACCGGTCGATTTCTCCGAGTTCATCGAGAAAATCCGGCAGGTGCTGCTCTACTGGCTCGATCTGAACGTCCCGCCTCCATCGCGAACCAGGGTGGCCCCCAGTCTGTTTACATGAAGGCGGCCTACCGTTGCCAGATTCGAATATCGGAGCGAAGGAGTCGGCCAATGCTTAAACCTCTAAAACTCCTGCTCGTTGACGATTCACCAGACGACTGTGAACTGTTGCTGCTCGAAGTGCGGCGCGGCGGTTACGACCCGGTCTGGGCACGTGTGGACACGGCCACCAGTATGTTGGCCAAACTTAACAATCAGCCGTGGGACATCGTTATTGGCGACTATCACATGCCGCGATTCAATGGGATTCGGGCCTTGAAGTTGCTGCGCGCGCACTGGGATGACACACCGTTCGTCATGGTGTCTGGTTGCATCAGCGACGAAGCCGGCAGAAGAGCCATGCGAAACGGCGCCCGCGATTACATTATGAAAAACAACTTGAGCCGACTCGTTCCCACGATTGAACGCGAGATATTCGACGCAGAACAACATCGCAGGCAACGGCAGCTCGAACGAGAAATGCAGAAGTCAAAAATGGCATTGGAGATTGCCCGCCGGATACAGCAGCAACTGCTCCCAACCTCCGCCCCCTATCTCAGAGGATTCGACATCGCCGGCGCTGCCTATCCCGCCGATGCCACCGGCGGCGACTATTTCGATTATTTCCCCATGGCCGACGCCTCGCTGACGATCGCCATTGGGGACGCCTGCGGTCACGGGGTTGGTCCGGCACTGCTGATGGCACAAGCCCGCACCTGTTTGCATACACTCATCGTCGAGCAGAAAGACATTTCGGACATCCTGGCAGGGGTCAATCGGATCCTGTACGAGGCGACGCCGCAGGAACACTTTATGACTCTGCTGCTTGCCCGGCTGGACCCGACAACGCGACAGCTATCGTACACCAGTGCCGGCCACGCCGGTTGCGTCGTCAATAGTGCGGGAGACATTCGCGCCACTCTCGGCAGTACGGGCTTCCCCTTGGGACTTGTCGCCGATGCCAGGTTTCTTTGCGCCGAACCGGTGGACCTGGAACCGGAAGATGTGGTACTGCTAACGACCGACGGGATCACAGAGGCCCGTTCGCCGGACGGCGATCTGTTTGGCTTACAGCGCGCAATCAATTTGGTCCGCATCTATCAGAGCGGCTCCGCTTTCGACATCGTAAACAACCTCTTTCACGCCGTTCGCGCATTCACACAGATTTCACCGCAGGATGACGACATCACCACCGTCGTCATTAAAGTGAACGATGTCCCGGCTTCGACTGAAAAGGACTCGCACAGTTGAAGTTGTGACCGTATCATAGAACCGCCCTCGCCGACCAACAGGGGCAACTCTGTCCCGTTGCGGTTCGGCCCCGTTGCGAATCAGCATGAAACTTCCTGGGAACGGTGACCACCGGTGTTTGACGTTTCGATTTTATTTTGTCGCAGCGTCTTCGTATTGGCGACGTTGTCGGCCCTGATGCTGGCAACGTCCGAAGGGGAGATATTCCCGAACATCCTGACGGTTCCCTTTGCCGCATTGGCGTACTTTCTGACGGTACGGCGGCAGAAGTGGGCGCTGCCGAATCTTGGTGCCAATATACTCGCCCTTATCGCGCTGTTTTTTTCCGGCGGTGAGTGGCTTCAAGGCGAAATGATCGCTGATGTGGAATCGGTCATGCTGGCACGATTGGTGTCTGGAACGCATCTTCTCATCTACCTCATGTGGATCGTGTTGTTTCAACAGAAGACGACCAAACATTACTGGTGGATGTTTGCGCTCAGCCTGCTGCAGGTTGCCGTCGGTTCGGTACTCACCGAATCGGGAACGTATGGGTTTCTGTTAATCGCCTATCTGTTTGCAGCCGTTTGGACGCTGTCGTTGTTCACACTGGATTTGGCCCGGAAGGATCTGAAGCGACCGGCAGAATCTACTGCGGTTTCGGCGTCTGTCGCCAGCGCCGCAGTGATTAATCCGCACGGTGCAGAAGTAGCTGTCATGTCGATTTTGCAACCTTCGCACGTCGTCTGGGAAAACAACACGCGGGGATGGTTGCAGCAGCGGGTCGATCTCAGATTTGTGGCCGGTGCGTGCGGAACGGCTCTTGCGTCCATCGGTGTGGCGTTGCTCTTCTTTCTGTTGGTCCCTCGCGTCTGGATTGGACAACTGCCGTCGGTTCGGCGCGGGGCCGTTGATAATTTGGTTCCGCGTCAGACAGGTTTCAGCGAAGAGGTCCAGTTGGGTTCGATGGGCCGGATCCTCGAAAGCAACGAACGCGTGTTGTTTCTCCGCATTTTCGATCAAGACGACAACGAGCTGGACGTCATACAGTACGCCAACGAACTGGGCCACGATGAACCCCTCTTCCGCGGTGCTGTGCTTGGAACTTATGAAAACGGGAGATGGGAAGCCGGAAGAATGGGCGCCGAACCGGACATCCCGGCGGCGCGGTGGATTCAAACTGAACTGGTGCGGCAGGAATACCGACTGACACTCACCAACACCAGACACCTTTTCGTTATGCATCCGGTAGGGGACTGCCGAATCCGCGGAGCGAAACGCAACGTTACCTACAGACTATTCAGTGCCATGTACCGGCAGCACGAAGCAAAGGCCGTGGAATACACGACCCACTCTCCGCCGTCCGTTACCACAACAGGCCCGCCGGTCATTCCTGTGTCCTTTCTTCGCGGCGGACCTCGGTACAAGCGGATGATGGAGCAATGCGAAGACTTTCCGAACGAGGACGGGCGACTCGCGCGTCTGCAATCGCTGGCTCGGCAAGTTGCCGGCTACGATCCTGAGTCCGGCAAGCAACCAACCCAACGAGAAATGGCGCGGCGGATCGAATCACATCTGCGGGATTCGGGTGATTACACCTATTCTCTCGATTCGTCCGTCGTCAAAGCCGGCGACGATCCCGTCGAAGATTTTCTGTTCAACCGCAAAGAAGGACATTGCGAATATTATGCAACCGCGCTGGCGTTGATGCTGCGAGCCGTCGAAATTCCGTCGCGACTTGTCAACGGTTTCAAGGGGGGGGGCGTGAATCGCTTGACGGGTGAATTCTACGTCGAGCAACGCCATGCGCACGCTTGGGTCGAGGCATTCATCGGGGACGGTTGGGTCACTCTCGATGCGACACCGGCCGACGGCCGCTCGGAAAGTGTTGCCGGCCTGGCACCCGCAGTTCTCTCGTGGACCGACCTGCTCAACTTTCTCAAGGAGCAATGGTCAGCGAGTTTTGTTTCGATGGATGTCGATAAGCAGCAAAAACATTTCTATGGCCCGCTGGCTGCGACCTGGGACTCAGTCAAGGGCGACGGAGCCGCGGCTGGCGGCAGCCGAGGTTCGTTGCGCGAGTTTCTGGCATCGCCGAAGAATTGGTTCAGTTGGCAGGGCGGGCTGGCAACTGCGGCCATCCTCTCGACCATACTTCTCATCGTGTGGTCTGTTCGCAAGTTGTGGAAGTCGCGCGGAACATCTCAAGCTCGCGATCGACAAGATCGAACCGTCGAGCAAATCCGGGTCGTTTTCTATGAGCGATTTCGAACGCTCTGCCGTGCAGTGGGGCTTGTCCGTGGCGAGTCGGAAACGGAACGCGAGTTTCTGGTTGCACTTGAAGGCACGTTTCACGCGGAACTCTCTGCCGCGGGCCTCGAACGCGTGCCGGGCGATCTCGTCGATTCATTTTACGCGGTCCGCTTCGGCGGGCGGCAAATCAACAGCGAGCTCCAGCAGCGTATCGATTCGCAATTGTCTGCCCTCGAAAAGCTGACGTCAGAACCCCAGCGAAAAACGTAAATCGCATACAGGAGTTACGGCTGTAAGAGAACACTCAAGTGCTTACGTCACCGGTCTTGGAATCGGTGCAGCCAGTTTCCGAGTGACTTGTGTATTTTCGCCTTCACGTGCTGCCCGGTTTTCGAAACTTCCTGTGAATTCCTTATCGCCCCCTCGAACACCGGACGATTTCCGACCGTGAAATCCAGGCTGTGTTGGCCAACTTTCACCTCGCCGACATTGATTGTCTGCTGCGGGCGCCAACGCTGGAGAAGACGCGGCTGTACCGTTACCTCGAAGACGGTGCGACCGGGCTGATGATTCCTCACGTCTCGACTGCGGAAAAAGCGAAGTCGCTGGTTGAGTCGGTCGAGTTTCCGCCCATCGGCGACCGTGGGATTGACGGAGCGGGGCTGGACAGCGATTTTTATTTGCAGGGGGATGGAGACGCTGCAAAACCGGCCGTCCGAACTGGATTCGATCTCCGGAATGTAACCTACGTGTCTGACGCGCACCGAACGGCAACTGTTGCATCGGGCGACACGCAAGCGGAAAGGCGCGTCCAAGCGAATGAAACCGGAGCGTAAAATTCCACATTCAGTATCTCAATCGCATGCCATCGCAGATTGTCGGCAAGGCTTTTTTTGATTAGTCTTGTTTTTTTGCAAAGTTTTTCTTGACAAATTGCGTGCAGTCAATCAGCATGACAGTCTCGGTGGTCGGAGTTCATCCTAATCTAACGCCGCTAAGTTTCGATTCCTTATTAATAACTTGCCGGCTCCGTTATGGTCTGTTGTTGTTTCGTTTTCTTTCGTTGTTTTCAAATCTGCAGCAGATCTCGAGTGCGCTTTATCAACGTGGAAGGATATTCGTCTCGAACATTTAAATCGTTTTCGTTTCTCTCATTTCTTTGGTCAATTGGAGGGTCAACACTATGAACTTGTTACGTCGAACGTCTCGTCGACTTGGATTCACTCTGATCGAATTGCTGGTCGTCATCGCAATTATTGCGATACTCATTGCGCTCTTGTTGCCGGCTGTGCAACAGGCACGAGAAGCGGCCCGCCGCAGCACCTGTAAAAACAACCTGAAGCAATTGGGGCTGGCACTACACAACTACCACGATGTCGCCGGTCAATTTCCCCCGGCCCTGATCAACTCGGGACGATACACGGGCGGAGCCGCTATAAACGGCCCCACACGGAACACGACCGGCTGGACGCTGTTGTTGCCCTACATCGATCAGGCTCCAGCCTACCAGCAGTACGATTTTAACTTTGGCGGGAGCAGTTCGAATCCCAGGGCTGGTGGTACAACTCCCGTCGATCTTCCCAACGAGCCGATCACCAGCATCCGCGTGCCTGTGCTGGAGTGTCCTTCGCATGGACAGGCTGGGGAGTCGCAGTCTTGGAGACCCGGTGGCAACCACTTCTACTCTCGGCGAGATGCCAAAAGGACCAGCTATTTGTTTGCCACCGGCGTGTTCACCGACTACAACGCCAATTACACTCGCTACAACAACGACCTCCGTCAGGGGATGTTCGGCAATAACGGAGGCACGAAAGTTGCTGGTGTCACCGACGGCATGAGCAACACCGTCGCCATTGGAGAGGCCTGGGGCGGTGGCCAGTTTAGAAGATCCACTCATTACGGGCCTTGGGGCTTGACCGGATTACATACCTGTTGCCACGGTCGCGTGGTAAGTAGCGGTGGTGCTTGGGTCTACCAAGCTTCTCTTAGGAACCACGTAAACTGGCAGACTGTCTGGAAGCGTGATTGGCACATCAATGCTGCTTGGCGGGGCGACGCCTTGGGTAGGGTGTACGCCTGGACCTTCAGCAGCGGCCACACGGGTGGGGCACAGTTCCTGATGGGGGACGGCCGGGTCGTGTTCCTAAGCGAGAACATGGACTACTTCACATATTGTATGCTGAATTACGCTCACGACAATCAGGTTGTCGGAACCTACTAGAGACGGCCCCACCGCGAAAGGCCCATTCATGTGAGGCCGGGAAAGATCTTTCTTTCTCGGTCTCGCGTGGTTTGATTGGGAGCCTGTAAAAAATGAAAGTCTCTGGGCCGCGACCATCTGGGAACGTTCTTGTTTCCGACGATTGAGAGTCCGGTCCCGTCGCGGCTTGGTCAGTGGCTTTCCACCCACACAACTCGATGTCAGCAACTGGTCTTACGAATCATTGCAGGGTGAGCGCAGCGCATTCGCCTCTCTCGTTCGGCAGTGGTGTCATTTCACACTGAGGAGACGAAGATGCAACGAATGCTGTTTGGTTGGCTGATTGTCGGCGGGATTGCTCTCTTCAGCGGATGCGGTGAAAGCGGTCCGGATGCACCGGACACCGCGTCCGTTTCCGGGACCGTAACCCTGAATGGAGATCCGGTCGTTGGAGCCGAAGTCAGCTTCATCGGAAAGGAATTCGTCGGATATGGCAAGACGGACGATGACGGCAAGTACACATTAGCGCAAGGGGCCGTCGTCGGCGAAAATCTGGTGACAATCAGTAAGATTGAAGGAGAAGCGGGGATGGAGATGGATCCGGACGAGGGAATGGACGAGGGGCAGTTCGAGGCCGCCGCAGGGGGAGATTTAGACGCTGTTGACGTCGGACCGAAACAACTCATTCCCGTAGAGTTTAGCGATGTGGAGAAATCGAAACTCACCTTCAACGTTCCGACGGGAGGGACATCCAGCGCCGATTTCACGCTGACGGGAAGCAAATAAATTTGCGGTCTGTTAGGAAATAATATGGTTCGTTTTCGCTTCGCGAGTTGACCCCTGCTAATGATCTTTACCCCGCGGAATTTTTTGCGGAGCGAATCCCATGACATCGGCTCAGGAGCTACCCGAGAACAAAACCCTCAGGCAGCCGAAACCTTTCTCCCTCAAACGAGCTTTATTGCTCGTGTCGGTCGCAAGTCTGGCTGCCGTCTGTGGGGCGTATCTGATCTCTTGGGGCGGGGACTATCGGAAGCGCCAAGCTGGTTTGGCTTTATCTCGCGAAATGGAAGCGCACGCGATCGGCCCCGACAACCTGCCCAGCCCCAAAAGTTTCTATCCCGTGAAAGTCGTACCCAGGCCGCCGCTCGTCAAAGACTTTCAGATTCTTTCGGTAAAGCAGGCGGTCGGCAAAGTTGACGACGACGAGATAGTTCTCGCCGTGGAAATCAACGGCGAAGCGCGGGCGTATCCCTTGAATATGATGACCGGCCCGGAGCGGGAAGTGTTCAACGACTCCTTGGGAGGTCGCGCGATTGCCGCCACCTGGTGATATCTCTGCCACAACGGCATCGTGTATGCCAGAAAAGTCAACGGCCGAACATTGACGCTGGGCGTCTCCGGTAAGCTGTGGGAGGGGAGCCTGGTGATGATCGACACTGAGTCGGAAAGCTCGTGGGCGCATATGCTCGGTGAGGCGATGAAAGGCCCGTTGCAGGGAGAGAAACTAACACCGATTCCGTCGGTGATGACCAGTTGGAAAACCTGGAAGTCGGAGCATCCAGAGACGACGGTCTGCATCATGCCTCCTACATCCCCAATGTACGTGCTTGCCGATATGGACCGTGACCGTGGGCATATCGTTGGTCTGAGCCAGGATGGACGCTCGCGAACTTGGGATATTTCAACATTGTATGATCATCCCGTCGTCAACGACATGTTCGGCAAACTGACCGTGTTGGTCATTTTCCATCAGCCCTCATATACCGCAGTGATCTACAATCGGATCGTAGAAGGAAAGATGCTGACGTTTGAAGGCTCTCCCGGTGAACTTAACGACCGCGAAACGGGATCACACTGGAATTTTCTGACAGGCGCGGCTGAGAGTGGACCGCTGAAAGGCAAGGAACTGACCCGGTTGCATGGTATCGTTTCTGATGCTGCTGCTTGGGACCTTTTCCACCCCGTGAATTCCACAATGTGGCACCCCCCTGAAGAGGGCAACCCTGACAAGCGATGAATCGTGCGCGACAGCTGCAAGCCGCACATCGGAGAGGTGTTGAGCGTAGAAAATGCCCGATTTTCGCAAACGTAGGCGGTTCGCGCTCGTGTTCCTGGTTGTCGCACTGGCGTCAGGTGGCGTGTGGACTGCCCTTCGGAATTCACACGAGCCCCTGCCCCCCTCGTTTCCCAAAACCGAACGACAATCGCAACAGACGCCTTCCCGACCGGGAATCTCCAGCAGCCCCTATCTGAACACGTCGTCGAAAGCCAACTACGTCGGCAGCCAGGCGTGTGTGGAGTGCCACGACGATGAAAATCAGTCGTTTCTGAGGACAGCTCACAGCCGAGCGTTGGGCGACGTGAACGTGGCCGAGGAACCCCCCGACGTGACATTTCTGCATGAGAAATCAGGCAGAACTTACCAGGTGTACCGTAAGGACGGGAAACTCCGTCATCGGGAATTCATCCTGGACGGGCCAGACGAAGTTGTCCTGGCGGATCACCCCGTCGCTCACACAATCGGTTCGGGCCATCATTCCCGAAGCTATCTCATAAAAACTGAGGGATATTTGTTTGAGTCTCCCATCACGTGGTATGCCTCGAAAAAGTCGTGGGGACTTTCACCCGGTTATGACCAACCACGTCACTGGAGTTTTTCTCGCGCCATTGACCAAGGGTGTATTATCTGCCACGCAGGACGCGTGGAACCGAAAGGAGGGAGTCCTTATCGACTCAAAATCCACGAACAAAAAATCGGTTGCGAGAGTTGCCACGGCCCCGGTTCGCTACATGTCGCGCACCGGAACCGGAACAACGTGGACGAAAAAGAGCCGGACCTTACGATTGTCCATCCGGGAAGACTCTCGAGAACGCTGAATGAAGCGATCTGTGCTCGCTGCCATCTACGGGGTGTGGCAACGGTTTATGTTCGCGGAAGGCACCCCAATGAATTCAGGCCTGGATTGCCCCTAACCGACTTTCGGATCGACTATCGTCAGGACGACCCCGATTCATCAATGAAAGTCACCGGCCACTTCGAACAGATGCGTCGCAGTCGTTGTTACACCCAATCGACAGACTTGACATGCACAACCTGCCACAACCCGCACGACAAGCCGACAATACCAGAACGGATTGCCTACTTCCGCTCCAAGTGCATGTCCTGCCACGAAGGTGATGGTGGCTGCCAACTGCCTGAACCGCAGCGGCTGGCAAAAAGCCCCAAAAACGACTGTATTTTCTGTCACATGCCTCGTGTCGATACCGAGATTCCCCATTTCGCATTTACGCACCACCGCATCGGGCTCGAGCACCTCATGGAATACTCGCCCAAGCAACTCGCCGACGTCAACCTGAAACCGGTCGGTGATGTTTCTCGGATGTCACAACTCGATCGCGACCGTTGTCTGGGCTTGGCGTATCTCGAATCGTCGGACCTTTCCGGAAATCGTACGGATGGCTCGCATCGCGAGAAGGCCTTTCGGCTTCTCACCCGCGTCTACGACGCAGGAATTCGAGACGCGGAGGTGACATCAAGTCTGGCCCGTTCGCTTTGGGAACAAAGCGCGGACGGAAGTATCAGACTAGCCAGGGAAACCCTCTCGAAGAAAGAAATCTCAGCAGGTGCGAGAGTCAATTTACTGATAGTTCTGGGTGACACATTGCTCCAGGCTCAAAATAACCGGAATGCTGAATCCATGTTTCAGCAACTGACCGAACTGCGCATGAACGACATCGACTGGCAAACGCTGGGCGAATGCCGCGCACTTAACAATAATCCGGAAGGAGCCATACTCGCGTTCAAGAAGGCATTGGCCATTCGATCGGACCGTCCGGAACTTCACGCACTGCTGGCTGAGACCTACGCGAGAATCGGCAGGCCTGATCTGGCAATGAAGCATCGACAGCAGGCGCAAAAGTTGGCTCGACTCAATTCGCTGAGATAAAACAAGATGCCTTGAAAATCGGATTTACATGATCTTTCGCGGCAGGATGCAGAACGGGCGATGCCGAATCCTCTCAAATCGTTCTGACGTCGGAAACTATCCGTTGTCGGAAAACCATAATTGTGCTTCCCGAATCACGTCGGGAAGAGTCTCCGTTTTCTTGTCACTATGCGAGTTTTGAGAATGGCTGGCACTCCACGGAAAGAACCCAGATCGCACGCTGCAACCCAGTCTAATTCGGAATAAATCCAGCGGATGGATTCCAGAAATCTTTGGAATCGCATTTTATCGCTCTGATGGTATCTCGTTTTGAGGCCTGTTGTCCATTTTCTTTTTCCCATCAAACCAAGTCAGGGTGGCGCGCTATCGCGGCCGCCGGGAGGTGAACAATGTCTAAATCGGGAGTTGTCCTTCTACTCGTGTTTCTGCCAGGGTGTTCACAAGAAACCGAAGGCCCCTGGGGGATGAAATCGAAGCCATCAGTTGCATCTCCTGCAGCATCCGCCACTGACGGAACTGCGTCAGTGCTGACAAATCGTGGTAGCGACGTGCAGGTTGGATTCCGAGGTGACGTGCATCCGGCGATGGCAAATCAATCACTGACAGTGAAAGCAGTCTGTTCTCCGATCGGCAAAGGGCGCGGGTTTTCAGAGGGTTATTTCCCTCAACAGTTCCGCGGGCCATTTGATGTGTTTGCCGTCAAGACACCTCTCCGGAATTATTCCGCACACGATCTTTCAGGGTTTCTTCCCCAGACGTTCGAGCAGCCGGGACAGATTTGGGATATCGATTTGAATCGCATTGCGCCCTTCATGAAGCAGTTTCATTCCGGGGCTTCCATGAGGCTCGGAGCGCCGGGTCGCCGAAGCGGTCCGAACGGTGCGTTTGGGGTGTTGCTGGGGGTTTCGGACACGCAATACGATATTCTCGCGCGCGTCCACGCCGAGTTTGTGCTCGCCCCCGGAATCTACCTGACGCCGGCGTATTTCGAAGGCCGAATGTTGATCAACCGAAAGAAACGCCAAGTCGAGGCGTTTTCACTTTCGGTGCCGACGAACACGAGCCTGAACGCGACGCTGACTGCCGTCCTGCCCAGCGAAGCGTTAATCGACATTGTGCACCTCGATTATATGGAATTGACAGGCGGTCGCCCGGCAGTCTGGAAAGAAGACGGCTTGTCGCAGCAAATCACCTTGACGGAGGCTCGCCGCAAGTTAAAGGGAACGTTCTTCAAGTTTGCCGACATTAATTGGGTGAAGCCGGAAAGGGCCCTCGAAGAGGCCCGGAAACAGAATCGTCCGATTCTTGCAATCGTCTTGTGGGGCGATCTCGACGACCAAAGCTGTTGACCCAGCGGAACCGACCTGAGAGCAGGTCTGCTCTCCGAGCCGCTGGTGATTCAACACATTAACAAAGCGTTTGTCGCAACGTGGATACTGGTTGACGATGCGAAGAAGAGCTATTGTCAATTGTTGTGTTATGAAAATGTTTCTAAGCGGCGAATTCCTGCAGAATTCCGTCTTGGAAGGAACGTCCTTCGACGACGAGCGTCATCTTTTCGTGGCTGCGTAAGCGGTTCCATT
>Ga0209402_10003035_pt1 | contig 16300 bp, 19 predicted proteins | sample ArcticOcean_MG_C_3_FD_187437 | JGI IMG/M metagenome (GOLD analysis project Ga0209402, IMG submission 187437) | Marine microbial communities from western Arctic Ocean - ArcticOcean_MG_CB8_126 (SPAdes) (version 2) | ecosystem: Environmental > Aquatic > Marine > Oceanic | place: Arctic Ocean... | reverse complement strand
ACCGACGTCGCCGAAGCCCACTTCAGAGTCGCGACATGAACCAGCGATGTCGATATCAATGGCGCCACAGTTAGAATTGCGGCTCGAACAGAAGCAGGACAAACCATACGTCGGACAGACGGGAATGCTTGAAGGAATGGTCGTAGACCAGCCTTCGTTGCTTGTTATGGTAAGGGTTGTAGATTTCCAAGTCCGTGAAAATCGGGAGGTGTTGCTCGTTGAACCAGTTGCCGGGCATGGACAGGTTTGGGTAGACAAGATGCTAATTCGATTTGAAACTACATAACCGGCACCGCGGTCGGAAAAATGAAATCGGGATCATCGCAAATGAAACTGGGATTGATTAACTCCGCGTGGGCGCAGGCGGGGCGGGATACGGCTTGGGGAATTCAGAAAACCAAAGAACTTGGCTTCGACACGATCGACATCTTTGTCGATCCGCTCGAAGTGGGAATCCAGGAACGGCGGCTCATCAAGGATGAATGCGACCGCGTCGGATTGCCGATTGTTTCTGTCTGCTGCGTGGCGGTTGGGCTGATCGACTTCAACCCCAGCGTGCAGAACTTCCACCTCGAAAGATGCCGCGAGTATCTCGATTTGTGTTACGAGTACGATGCCGACAATTTGCTGTTGGTGTTGGGTGAATACATCTGGAATCGCGAAGTGATTCCGCCGGGCGAACAATGGCAAACCGGCGTCGAGAACTGTCGGCTATTGGCCGACCATGCTGAGTCATTGGGTTTGAAGATCGCCTTGGAACTGGAACCGTTCCCGCTGTCGCTGCTCAATAACGTCGATAACATGGCGCGCTTTATCGACGACGTTGGTCACCCGGCACTGCAGGCAAATATCGACGTGTCCCATCTGCTGCTGGCCGACGTCGAAGCAGCGCAGCTGCAAAAGTTGCGAGGCAAGGCGATCCACGTCCACATTTCCGACTGCGACGGAAAAGTGCACGGCGACTTACCGCCCGGTCGGGGCGTCGTCGAATTTGCTCCGTATCTCGACGAGATCAAGAAGTTGGACATCGACGGCGCGATTTCGATTGAGTTGGAATACTCGCCCGAACCCGACAAGATTGAGGAGTGGGTGGCCGAAGCCTATCGCGAGACGGACAAACTGATGCAAGCGGCCGGCCTGCGGGGTTGAACGGAGGAGCCTGAGTTGCCCGGTCAATGTGCCGCAGGCACGCGAAAACCCAAACCGGCGGCTTGTCGTCGAAGTCAGCGTACAGCAACACTTCGACACTTAAGTGTCGGCTTGGGTTTTCGTGGACGCGTTGCGTCCGGTTTGTTCCGGCAAGATGGGTCGGTTAGACTAATTGGAACTTAGCCGCACATTCGACATTCTACCCAGGAGCCACCCCATGAAGTCCGTTCTCACATCCGCCTTATGTCTTGCCGCCGTGGTACTCTCAGCATCTTTAGTATCTGCCGGCGACACGCGGACGCCGAACTTGCCGCCGAAGGGTTTCAAAGCCCTCTTCAACGGCAAAGATCTGACCGGCTGGAAGGGCTTGGTTGCCAGTCCGCCCAAGCGGGCCAAAATGACGAAAGAAGAATTGGCCAAGGCGCAGAAAGTCGCCGACGAGTCGATGCGGGCGCATTGGCACATTGAAAACGGCGCGTTGGTCTTCGACGGCAAAGGCAAGAGCCTCTGCACCGCCAAAGATTACGGCGACTTCGAAATGTACGTCGATTGGAAAATCAAAGCCAAGGGCGACAGCGGCATCTATTTGCGCGGCGCTCCGCAGGTGCAAATCTGGGACATCGCCTTGAACCCCGTCGGTTCAGGCGGGCTGTACAACAACCAGAAGAATCCCAGCAAGCCGCTGAAAGCGGCCGACAAACCGGTCGGCGAGTGGAACACGTTCTACATCAAAATGGTCGGCGAACGCGTCACGATCAAACTCAATGGCGAACTCGTCGTCGATAACACCGTGCTGGAAAATTACTGGGAACGCGACAAACCGATCTACGCCACCGGCCAAATTGAACTGCAAAACCACGGCAACACACTCTACTTCCGCAGCGTGTATCTCCGCGAAATCCCCCGCGGAAAGTGAGATGAGACCGTTTCAAAACCCCTCTCCCCCCGGGAGAGGGGCCGCTTCAGAGCCGCAGGCGAATGAAGCAGGGTGAGGGTGGTGCGAAATCACCCAAAGATCTCGGAATACAATTCGTTATTGAACCCAACCACCAGCGTCTTGCCTTTTCGCAATGTCGGTGCGCGCAGATTCCCGGTTGGACCCAACATGAGTTTCACCAACTCATCATCCTCGGGACGGTTCTTCTTCAGGTTGACGTGGACCACTTTTTTCCCTTTGGCGACCGACAACTCATCGATGCCTTTCAACAGGGCGAGCGCATCATCCCACCCCATCGCGTTCTTCCTGGCGTTGACGACAACCGCCGACTCAATTCCATTTGACGCAAGAAACTCCTGCGTTTTTTTGCACGATGTTCAGCCGCCGCGGTGATAGCTCCAGTCGACTTTCGACATCACGTTCTCCTTCTCAGTTAGAAATTGTTTCGGGGTCGTTGTTTCCCGTGGGGTGCCACTGGCGTGTCGCCAGTGCGAACGCGGATGTCACACCGATTGCTCCACCCGTTTCCTTTGCAGAAAGTGGGTTTTTAGTGACCGCATTCATGCGGTTCGATTGCTGCAGGACGCACCACCCTTATTCGATCAAAAAAGGGGCGATAAATCGGGTCACTACGAACCGCCCCACTGCAATCGGCGGGCTAGAACAGATTGGGTATCGGTGGTTCGCCGCTGACCTGTGCGACCTCCGACGGCAACCCCGGCATAATACGGAGTGCGTTGTAGTCGAACAAGGTGTGCATGATGGTCGCGATCAGGTTCTTCGGCGTGAGGTTATCTCGCGCCGGTTCGGCCCCATCGCGTGTCGATTGTCCGATGACCTGTCCACCTTTCGTGCCACCGCCATAAATCAGCAGCGGTGCCAGTCGGCTCCAGTGATCGCGTCCGCCGCGCCTGTTGACACGGGGTGTGCGTCCCATCTCGCCGCAGGCGATGAGCATGATCTTGTCCTGCAGGCCGCGCGCTTCAATGTCTTCGATGAAGGTGGCGACCGCGTGATCGAACGGTCGTCCGACCGCTTGCATCCCATCGACCATGTGCAGGTTGTTGCCGTCGCCGTGCATGTCCCATACGCCATCGTAGCCGGCATGAATGGTGACGAAACCACAACCCGCTTCACACAATCGGCGCGCCAACAGCAATAACTTGCCGACCGACTTGGCGTTGCCGCTGTAATATCCGCGTTTGCCCCGCGCGGCACGTTCCCAGTTGTGCGATGGCAACAAACGGCTGGTGTCGTACTTCTCGACGACGGCCGGGTCTTCGTTGGAAAGATCGATCGCCTCAGCCACGCCGCCTCCCAATAACAACTGATACGCCTGCTGCTGCAGTTCGTCCATCGTCTGCAGTTGGCCGCTCGCATCGACTTTGCGATTGAGCCGATCGAGTTGGCTGAGCAGTTCACGGCGATCATTGAAGAACCGTTCGCGCGGCAGGTTGAGTTTCATGTCCTGCTGCAGGTCGCCTTTGCCGCCGGGAGTGAACGGTGAAAACCCCGATCCGTAGGAACCGGTCGCCGAGAGATTCCCGCGCGCCCGCCCTTTGGTCACGTCGGGACAAACCGCTTGCGGAAACAACACGGCATTCGTCGGCATGCCGGAAGCCGGCTGTGTGGCACCAGCAATACGCGCATAGTGCGAACCGATGTTTGTCTCCATCGAATCGGGACCGACAATCGGCCGAATGTTGTGGCCGCCATTGTTGGTTTGAAACGAGCGGACGACCGTCAACTTGTCGGCCAACCCGGCGAGTTTCGCCATCGTCTCGCCAAAGGTGACGCCGGGCAGTTTGGTTTGAATGACATCGGTGACCGTGCGGATTCCGCTGGGCGCTTCGACCTTGGGATCGAACGTTTCAAACTGGCTGGGACCGCCCTGTTGAAACAGAAAGATGATCGACTTGCCGGTGACGAGACTCTGCGATGGCTTCGCCTGAGCCCGTGCGGCCAACAACGACGCCAGCGACAATCCACCCAGCCCAAGGCTGCCGATGGAAAGCAACCGCCGCCGATTGATCGGCCGTTCCGCATCAAAGATCGAAAGCACGCGAGTTCCTTTCTCGGTCCGAGCCACCCGACGCATTAGGGCTTGATTATATGTCTTATCGGCAGAAAACGCCAAGGGGAACGGGGATTTCAACGCAAAGACGCGAAGGACGCAGAGAGACGCAAAGAAAAAAGAAAACAGAAACATGTGATCCAAAATGAGATGCGTGCGTTGAGATTAGGAACGCAGGAGACGGCATGTTACCCAACGACAACATGATTAGTCGGCAGATGCGGCTCACATTCCTGGGGCTGATTGCCTTTGGATCTGGGGTTGCGATCATCGGATTGATTGCCCGAGGCCCGCAAGATGACCGATGCTTTCCGGGTGGCCTGTTTCTTGTCATGACAGCTTTAGCGAGCAAAGTGGCATACACGAATATTTGGACTGGCAAAGTTCAAGTTCGTGTCCGACAATCCATGTTGATCAGTGAACTCGAATGGATCGACAAACAAGATCGCCCGGTTCGTTACTGGTTGATGACAATCATGTGGGTTTGTTGTTCGGTTGCCTCATTTGTGAATGCGGTCGCCATCTTGGCGTTCTCGATGAAAGTCCTTGGGGACCGCTGAATGAGTGGTGAGGGATGCCCGTTTCCAAACTGGCACCCCTTCTAACATTTACAATTCCACCCACATCACCGGTGAAAATTGACCGCAAAACTCCTACCGCGCGATCGCGTGCAGCGAATTCTGTTCCTGATGTTTCTGCTGGCGTTTGCCGGGAGTTGGGTGCGGCCGCCTTATTTGCAGTTTCTGTTGATGCAGCATGTGCCGACGTTTTTGGCGGGCTGTTTGCTGGTTTATTTGTCGAATCGGTTTGAGATCAGTCGGCTCAGTTTTGCGTCGATTGTGCTGTTTCTGTGTCTGCACACGTTGGGGGCGCGGTATTTGTATTCGTACACGCCGTACGATGTCTGGTCGGAATGGCTGCTGGGGGTCAACATCAGCGAGACGTTCGGCTTTGACCGGAACCACTACGACCGCGTGGTTCACTTTTCGTTCGGGCTGCTGATGGCGGTGCCGATCCAGGAATTCGAACGGCGTTACTTGCGGTTGTCGTTGGCCGTGTCGTCGGTGTTGGCGATTGAATGCATTCTCGCCACCAGTGCCGGTTACGAATTGCTGGAGTGGGCAATCGCCGTCGTCTTTACGCCCGAGTGGGCCGAAAGTTTTCTGGGGCAGCAGGGCGATCATTTCGATGCCCAGAAGGACACGGCGTTGGCAACCGGCGGTGCGGTGATTTCGATTTGCGTGATGGCTGTGGTGAGTCGATTCCGGCGGGGCGAGCAAACTCTGAACGGTCGCGTCTCATAAAAGCCTGAAGCGCAAGCGAAGGAGCGAGTCCCTTCGCTTGCGCTTCAGGCTTTTATGCAATGTGCATCGCCGCATAGAGTTCCCGCAGCAGGCGTTCGATGTCGTCCATTGTGTTGTAACCGTGGACTGCGATGCGGAGGCGGCCGGCGTGGCTCATGATGTGGATGTTCTCCGCATGCAGATGCTGATAAACCTCGTCGGCCCGCGGATGCGTAAACGCGACGATGCCGGCGATTGAATCCGCACAATCGGGCGTCAGCATTTCAACAGGCAACTCGCGCAGGCCTTCGCGAAGCGCTTCCATCAACGGACTGCAATGCACATCGATCGCCTGCACGCCGACGTTCTGAATGTAGCCCAAGCCGGCGTTGATCGCATACACGGCGGGGTAATTCGGCATGCCGACCGAAAAACTGGCAGCCCCCGGTTTCGAGACGGCCCGTTCAAAACGGTCGGCCTCGAACGCATTCTGCAGGTTGAACCAACCGCCGGCGGGTACGGTCAATCGGTCGGCCGATGACTTGGGGACGCCGACCAGTCCGCCGCCGTGGCTGGCGAGAATCCACTTGTGGGTCGAACTGACAATCAGATCGACGCCATTCAATTCCAACGGAACGCGGCCGAGCGCCTGCGTGACATCGAGTGCCAACAGGGCCGACGAATTCTGCCGTACCGTGTCGATGACGGCAGGCGACGGAATTTTGAAACCGTTGAAAAAGCTGACGAGCGAAACCGTTACCAATCGTGTCTTTGGCCCCAGCAGCGGCGTCAGATCTTCGACATGCAGCGCGCCGTCGCGGGCGTGCCATCGCTTCACGGTGGCAGGACACGACGGTTGCAGCCAGGGAGTGGCGCCGGCGGGGAAGTCGAGATCGTTGATCACCACTTCGTCGCCGTCCTGCAAACCGAGAGCCAACGCCGCCAGGTTGTATGCTTCCGACGAACACGAGCAGAGACTGACCTCATCGGCCGACAGTCCATACAGGGCGGCGACGCGTTCCCGGGCCGATTGCCATTGGGCTTCGTGCAACGGACGGCCGTCCATGCCGAGCAACTTATCCTGCCCGTACTGTGCCAAGGCATCGATGACCGCACGCGGCGGAATTCCTTCGGCAGCGGTGTTCAGGTAGGTCCGATCCGAGAGCGATGGAAAGTCTGCCTGACGCGTTTCGTCGCTGAGCATGCCGAAAACTCCCAAGGATAATCGACTCGGTCACCAGACGACACGATACAGATCGTTTCGTAGCAGAGCAACGCCGGCCGACACATCATGCAACTCGCACTATGGTTGAAGACACCTGTAGGGACCGCCGTCCCTGGCGTTCCGCGATTGCACCACGGATCTGGAACGCCGCAGAGGGCGTTCCCTACAGGCTTGCCAGCATGCCGCTCTCGAAACAGGAAGCACCGTAGGTCGCAATCAACTGAGCGTGGGGAAAGTAGAACATTGGAGCCAGCCCGTTATTCTCGGTTGCTTCAAGCGGCGGGCCGAGCGACTTGATGAGAAGTGGTGCGAGTTTATCGAATTCGGACGGCAGTTGTTCGGCCATTGCATGTGCAATATTCAGCGCCCGGTCTTTCAATTCGAGCTCCTTTAAGCCTCGTGTTGCACGAGATTGGAATCGTTTCCCATCGAAGTCCGGCACACAATCGGACAGGGACTCGCCGATCAACTTCACCAGTTTCCGATCCATCAACTCTTTCAATGGAACTCCATGTTGGATGGCCGAGGGCGCTGTAAATCGCTGTGCAGGGTGCAGATTCATGCTGAGCATCCTAATCAATCGCTTGGAAAGGACTGTTGAGAGAAGCTGTCAGCTATCAGCCAAAACAGCGAGCGAACTCACAGTTCGTTCCGGCCGAGTTCTTCTCGCTTGCAATTTGAGTTGTCGTAATGATACGACATTCAATAGCGACCAACCAAATGACATTCGTCTTGGGGAGAATCCATCGTGATTGAAATCATCATTGTCTGGCAATTGTGCAAGAGTGTCGGTCGAATTGTTCGTGAAAAGGGGCGGAAGGCTATCGGCTGGCAATTTATGACGGTCGGACTTTGGCTCGGCGGGGAAATTGCGGGGGCCGTGGTGGGGGCCGTTATCTCAGGCGGAGAAGGGGCAAGTCTGTATGTGCTGGCATTGGTTGGAGCAGCCGGCGGTGGAGCTCTCGCTTATGTCATCGCGAAGAGTCTGCCCCCGTTGAACGAGAGTGTCGAACAGGAAATGTCAGACACTGCGTGTGAAAGCTGCGGTGAACCACTCGAGGCCTTCGTTCGCGCCTGCCCGATGTGCGGCGAACCTGTCGGCTGATCGCAGCGGGCTTCGGCGTCGTTCAACTCAACGCGACAGTTGCCTGTTCGGAGTTGAATGCGAGGCCGATGCCGTTCGATGCCTGAGGGAACGGTGCTGCAGCGGTCGGCGTGGTCCCGGCTGCTGAGGAATCGAGAGATTTGAGCAGGCTCGCGTTGGCGACGATCTTGTCGAACAGTTGCCGCAGTTCCGGATTCGAGGCGAAGAGTTCCTCGATGGGGATTGATTCGGCATTGCCAGCGGTGACGCGAATCTGGCCCAGCTCATCGGCTTTCAGAGTGAATCCGTCGGCCGCATCGATGTCGTTCTGCTCCAGCAGTTGTGCCAGCAGTTGATGGAATTGCTGCAGGAACAATTCCGTCTGGCTCTGCAGACGTTCTTCGGCAGTGCCGGCCGATGTCACCGGTCGTCCGCCGTTCAGTCCTTCCAAACCAAGACCGGGTTTGCCGGACTCGGCGGCGGGAGTTTCTGAACCGCGCGACGTCGCCACGTTGAGCAGGCCGGCAAATGTTGCCGAGGCACCCTCGATCACCGCTTCAGCCAGTGGCGCAGCAGCGGCGAGCGCACCGATAGCCTGAATGGGAAGAATCGGCATCCAGTCTCGGGTCCTTCCTACAGGCCGAACGGCAAGCCGGATGAGCGGAGCACAAAGGGGGTATCGTTGTATCGTCTGTAAGGGTTACGGAACTTGAGCAAGGGGATCGCGAAAGTCGACGATGCAGACGCAATGTGCGAATTGAGAAAACACCAGCCCGCAGCGCACGCAAGGGTTTATGCCACCGTTGCGACCGGAAACCCTCGCTTGCGCTTTTTGAAGTTACGATTGCGCACCTGTTTCTCAGACGAGATCACTCTGAATTGACGAATAGCGCAACTTCACAACTTGCGCTGCGGGCTGGTATTGTGGAACAATCGAATTGGGTTTTCGTGAACAACAAGTCCGGTTGCGTTCCTCTCCTGCAGTGAAGACACTGTGGAAATGGATGTTTACGCGGACGCACAGCCGGTCGTCTCACACTTGTGGGAAATGCAATGGAAGCCGTGATTGCCGAGTTGCATGCGTTGGCCGATGTTGTCATCGAAGGGAAATTGGGCGGACTCCTCTTTCCGGCGTTCGTGAAACACTTTCGCCAAACCAACGGCCGCGAACCGGCCGATGCCGTCTGGGATGTCGTCCGCCAGGTGCAGGCCGGATCGGAAAACCTGCGGCCGGCCGATGTCCGCCGGCTGTTGCAAGAGAAAATCGACGAGTTGTCCGGCACATAAAAATCGCCGCCTGCACACCTCAGTTTTTGAATGACATTATGACCGCAAGTAGTGACAAGCCACACGACGAATTGAAGCGGGCGGCGCGACAACAGCAGTTTCTCGACGTCATCAGCCCGGACGAAGCAACGGCGCGGTTTCATCGGCATCTGAGTCTCGCGCCGTTGGGCAGCGAGACGGTGTCCCTGCTCGCGGCACTCAATCGGATATTGGCTGGTGACGTGATCTCGCCCGTCGATGTTTCGGGTTTTGATCGGTCAAACGTCGATGGTTTTGCGGTGCGCGCGGCCGACACATTCGGTGCGATGGAAGAAAGTCCGCTGCAGGTGCAGCTCAACAGTGAAGTCCTCTCGCCGGGCATCGAACCGAGCATAACCGTCGATGCAGGAACCGCCACCACAATTGCCACCGGCGGTATGGTCCCACGTGGTGCCGACGCAGTCGTCATGGTGGAAGACACCGAGTTGATTGACGGCGACGACACAGAACGGCCGTTGCTGGAACTCACACGCGCGGTGTCTCCCGGCGCGAACGTCACCTTTGCCGGAACGGATGTCGCCAACGGGGAAACGATTCTGCGAGCCGGACAATTGTTGACGTCGCGAGAAATCGGCGTACTGGCGGCTGTCGGCCTGGCCGGCGTTGAAGTGTTTCGCCGTCCGCGGGTCGCAATTGTTTCCACAGGGAACGAAATCGTTCCGCCGGGCGAACCGTGTCCGCCGGGTTACGTTTACGATTCCAACGCCGCCATTCTTGCGTCGGCCGTGATGGAACTCGGAGCAGAGCCTGTCTCGTTGGGTGTGGTGGCCGACGACGTCGAACGTTTGGCCGCAGTGATCGACGAGGCACTTTCTTGCGATGTCGTCGTCCTCTCCGGCGGAACATCAAAAGGTGCCGGCGACTTGTCCTATCAGGTGATCAGCGGTCGCCTGAAAGAGCCGGGCATCGTTGCGCATGGCGTGTCATTGAAGCCGGGCAAGCCAGTCTGTCTGGCCGTTTCGGACGGCAAGCCGGTGGTGATTCTCCCCGGTTTTCCCACGTCGGCCGTCTTCACCTTTCACCAATTCGTCGCGCCGGTCATTCGCGCGCTGGCAGGACGACGGCAGGAATCGCGGGAAACGGTGACCGCGAAATTGCCGATGCGGATCAACTCGGAACGCGGCCGCACCGAGTTCCTGCTGGTCGGTCTGGTGCAGTCCGACGACGGCCTGGCTGCCTACCCAATGGGGAAAGGCTCCGGTTCGGTGACGACCTTCAGTTGTGCCGACGGGTTTATCACCATCGGACAGCAAACCGAAATTGTCGATGCGGGAACGACAGTCTCCGTGCAGTTATTGGGCGGACAACTCGAACCGGCCGACCTGGTGGTCATTGGCAGTCATTGCGTCGGGCTGGACTTGTTGGTGGGCGAACTCGGCCGACGAGGATTCTCGGCAAAGGCGATGCACGTCGGCAGTACCGGCGGGCTGACAGCCGCCAAACGCGGAGAATGCGACATCGCCGGCATTCACCTGCTGGATGCCGACAGCGGAGAGTACAACCGCCCGTTTCTCACGTCCGCACTCGAACTGATGCGGGGCTATCGACGGATGCAATCGCTGGTGTTCCGCAAAGACGATCCGCGGTTCGCAGGCAAGACCGTCGAAGAGGTAATTGCATCAGTTGCCGATGATCCCGATTGCGTGATGATCAACCGCAACGCCGGCAGCGGAACACGGATTGTCATCGACCGCCTGCTCGAAGGTCGCCGCCCATCCGGTTACGCGGTGCAGGCCAAGTCGCACAACGCGGTGGCGACGGCGATAAAACAAGGACGCGCCGACTGGGGTGTGGCAATCGAAACGGTCGCCGGAATGTACGGCCTGGATTCCATCGCGGTGCAGGAAGAACACTACGACTTCGTGGTGCCGAAGAACCGTCGGGACCGTCCGGCAGTTGTCGCCCTACGCGAATTGCTCGCCGATGAAGATGTTCGCGGTCGGTTGACCGAACTTGGATTTCGCCTTTCCGAATAATAGCAGCCTGAAGCGCAAGCGAAGGAGCGGTGGAATCCGCGTGCATCCTTCGCTTGCGCTTCAGGCTCCCATTTCTGTTCTGGCATGTGACACCCAGACACCGTGCTCAATGAGTACACAGCCACCACCGGATCTGCAATTCAATCGGTGTGCATCGCGGCGACGAGGATCTTCGAGGTGCCTTCGCGCATGATGCGTGGATCGACCAGTTCGCCCGCTTGCAGTGTTGCGCGGACTTGTTTGCCGGAAATGAAGACCGGCTTTTCCTCGCTGTGGTTGCTCATCAAATCGACGCGGCCCAGCGATTCGTAGAAGGCTGCAAAGCCGACGTTGACCGCTTTGATCTGCAAATCGCCGGCGAGGTTGTCGAAGATTTCCTGCGCGTCGAAGTCACCCCAAATCGGGCTGTCATCGTGATACGGGGCGTCGGCGTGTTTGCGGCCGATGACGATATTGGTGTTGCCCATGTTCTGCCGGTAAATGCCGTGCATCACCGCTTCTTTGGGGCCGCCGTAGAACATTTTGATGTCGAAGCCCAACAGCACTACGCGATCGGAAACGCTCTCGCCAGTAAGCGTCCGAACAATCCATACTTGTCAGGTCGTGTAGTCTTGAGTGCTGAAACTTCGCACTCTTGGGAGACACGATATGGGACGGCCACCGAGCGACCTCGACGACTATTTGGATTGGCAGGAACGGCTTGAGAATTACAAAGCCAGCGGTTTGGAAGTCGCCGTGTTCTGCCTACAGGAAGGGTTTTCTCCAACGACTTTCTACAAGTGGGCTGGGCGGCTCAAAGCTGGCATCCCGGAGTCGATGATTGCTGAGAAAGCTGCTCGGGAGCGAGCCGAGTCGGCAGAAGGAGCGGTGTTCGTGCCGATCTCGCTCAAAGCCTCTCCAGTGGAAATCGAATTTCCGAACGGCGGCATGGTGCGGCTGCCGCTGGGTATCGGCCAGGCCGTGCTGGTGGAAGTCATCCGAGCTGTGGGCGCGCTGCGCCCCTGGAAAGGACCGAAGTCATGACGAACTTTTCCGACGTGCGGATCTTCTTGTGCACGACACCCACGAATATGCAATACAGCTTCGATCGTTTGATGGGCCGAGCGCAGGAGGTCTTTGACCAAGACCCCACCTCGGGGCACTTATTCTTGTTCGTGAATCGCAATCGCGACCGAATGAAAATCTTGTTTTGGGATCGCGATGGTTTTTGCATCTGGTACAAGCGGCTGGAGCGAGGCACGTTCCAGCTCCTGACGAGGACCAACGACGAGGAAGGCATAGAGCTTGACTACACACAACTGGTCAGGTTGCTCGGCGGTCTTGATCTGAGGACGGGACGCCGGCGTCGGAGGTATCACCACATTGGTTGATTGATTTTCTGCTTTTTTGCGATCCTTTTTTCGCGTGGGCGTGTTTCATGAGTGATGGATCGTAAACACAACATTCCCAATGATCTGGCGGAGTGCCAGCGGCGTCTGATTGAGACGCAACACGTGGCGGAAGAAACTGCCGCTTCTTACGAATCGCTTGTCGGAGAGCATGAACGTCTCCAGGAAGAGCTCGCTACGCTCAAGCGAATGTTGTTTGGTCCGCGTCGCGAACGGATGACGGAGTCTCCCGATCAACAATACTTGTTTGAGCGCGGACCGCCCCAATTCCAGACCGATACTCTCGGCATCCCAGAGAAACTTTCGATCGGCCTCTGGGAGCGGGGCGGCAGTTTGCTCATCAGTTGCGGGTAAGTCCGGTTCGCGCTGTTCCGGCCAGACAAGCCAGACGGCACCGCACAACGCGACCGCAATAATACCGCAGCACCATTTCCAGTAATGCCATCGATACATACCGCTCATGCCCATCTTGTGCTTTCGCCGTGCTTCATCGCCCAGTTGCTGCGACTGCAGCAGCCTGGCTAATCGATTTTCCGGCTTCCCTCGATCAGAACATGCCGTCGGCCGGTTTGCAATGAGCGAAACGTTTCGCGTTTTCCTCCTGGCCAACGCACGGTGACATCAGTTGGTAAACCTGTCTCCCCAATTCCAATTGTCAGCGCGCCTTCGTCACACGAAAGATAACCGGTTGAGGCTGTGCGATATCTCGTCAACCGCCGCTTGCTATTTCGCACTTCGAGAACCGCGCCGATCGCGTCGCGGTTGCTGCAAACGCCGATCAATTCGATTCGCAAACTCTTCATCTCGGTTGCTGGCGACTTGTTGTGCAACAGTACGAATTTGGAATCGAGGTGTCCAACGGCGAGATCCGCTCTCCCGTCGCGGTCGTAGTCTGCTACGGCGCAACTTCGGCCGACGACCCTTCGCTGGAAATACGCCCCGCTCGATCTGGAAACATCGGCAAACCGTCGGCCAGCTTGATTGCGAAACAGTTGCGGCTGTTGTGCAAAAGCTTCCTCTCGGCCGAGCAGTTTTTGCCGGTCGTGGACGTGCCCGTTGGCGACGAATAAATCGAGCCAGCCATCGTTGTCAAAATCGAAGAGCGAATCCCCAAAACCCAACCGCAAGCGGCTTGGACCGGCCAAACCGAATTCGTCGGTGACGTCGAGAAAAAACCCCTCGCCCTCGTTGCGGTACAATGTGTTTGTTTCTCCGTAATAGTTCGTCACAAACAAATCGGGACGGCCATCGCCATCGACATCGCCGACGGCGATTCCCATACCGGCTTCGCGTAGTCCCTTGCGGTTGAGGGCGGTCCCCGAAAGCAGCCCGTCATTGACGAACTTACCGCCACCCCGGTTGATCCACAAATCGTTGGGGACCGAATCATTGGCGACATAGATGTCGATGTCGCCGTCGTCATCGAGGTCGGCTGCGATGACTCCCAGTCCTTGTGCAGCCGGACTCTGCGCGAAACCGGCCGATTGGGTCCAATTCGAAAAACTGCCGTCACCCTCGTTATGGAACACGGCGTCTCGCGCCGCTGGGACGAAACGAGGATGGCAGGAAATCGCATAACGTCTGCCGTTGTAGGGAGCAGTGCATAGTTCGTAATTATTGGCGTCGAGGTTCAAATAGTTGCACACGAAAAGGTCGAGATTGCCGTCGGCATCGAGATCGACCCACGTGCAGGACGATCCATAAGCCGAGTCATCAACTCCGGCAGCTGCCGCGATTTCGCTGAAGGTGCCGTCACCGTTGTTTTGCAGAAGCCGATTGCGGCCGAAATTGGCGACGTAGATATCCTGAAAACCATCGTTGTCGAAATCGCCGACGGAGATTCCCATCGAATAGTCGAAATCGTTCAGGCCGGCCACTTCACTAATGTCTTCGAAACGACCCTGCCCCAAATTGCGGTAGAGCCGATCGGACGTTTCGCCAAGGGCTTGAAACTGCTTCCGCTCGGTCTGACCGAACGGAGTTCCTTGTGCGAGGTAAAGATCGGGCCAATCGTCGCGGTCGAAGTCGATCCAGCCGATGCCGGACCCCATCACAAGATGTATGTGACGCTCTGGCGTCAAAGGCGAGACATGGTTGAACCGAATGCCTGACCGCTCCGTCGCATCGTCGAAGGAAGGACTATCAGCCGCCGTAACAGCGGTTGCACACGACAACCCCAGAATGACAAGAAGAATTTTCGACGGCATCGAGACACGCGATGAGATTGGGGGTTGGAGGCCCCGGATAATCTGGTGGACCGACGGGATCGGAGAATCGTGAGACCCCGACAATTGCAGAAGCGACAAAAGACGAGACCCAGCGTCTGTTAAACGCTGAGTCTCTGTCTGCCGTTAGTTCACGGCAATTCTAAGCTAAGAGCCGCATCAATTGTCAGAAGTTCGTGTTGACTTCACCACCGGACATGGAGCCGATATTCCGCCAAATCGCGATGCTAACGTTGTCGCTGACGAAGTGAACTGTACCGTCGCCGAAGAGGATTTGCGATCCCCCAGTGTGCGCACTCGAAACACCACGAGCACCAGGCTCGTTGGGTGCCAGATCATCGACCCACGACACCTGATCCGCGCAAGCCCCCGGCCCGCCTTTCAAGCAAGCTAGATCGTTTGCGGCGCTGTTTTGCGGCGCTGTTTGCCCCTGGTTATTTGCGCGGCCGGGGTGTGCTGCATTGGGAGGATTGAAAGTGTCGGCACCACAGAATCCAGACTCGGCTGCCCACCATTTACAGCGCTGACCACTAATATTCGAAGGTCCGCCGCTGTAACGGTTGAACAGAACGCCGCGATAAACCTCTCCCACCATGGCCGTGTTGCTCAAGCCATCGGTGCAGTCCCTCAATCTGGTCCCTCTGTAACTGAGCAATCCCTGTCGGGCTTGGGCAGTACCCGAGAACTGGTGACTCGTCGGGTGGTTTCCCATCATGCCCGCGTAGTTCGATGGTTTTTCAGTACCGACGAACTGCGTGTTGTCGCTCGGGCAAAGGAACGCCGGTTGATGTGTACGAAGCAACTCAAGCCGCTGGGTCCCGCCTGGCGCAAAAATGCCGCAAGTTGAGATGCCCACATTCGGTTTGACATTCCTTTTGTAGAGCGGTGCCTGATCCATAAATGGAAGGATCATCACCCGCCAACTGAAGCCGGATCCGTTAATCCAACCCGGGCAGCCCGGGTAGGTTCTCGTCCCGACAACTTTGCCTTGCGGAAAGGTGTTATGAGTGGAGTGGTAATTGTGCAGACCCAAGCCGATCTGCTTCAGATTGTTTTTGCAGGTTGATCGACGTGCCGCCTCGCGTGCTTGTTGCACGGCAGGCAAAAGAAGGGCAATGAGAATCGCAATGATCGCAATGACTACGAGTAGTTCAATCAATGTAAAAGCAGAGCGCCAGCGCTTACGTGACATAGCACACCTCCGGAAAAAGATTGAAGAAGAGGGAGAACTCAACTGTCGAGACAAAATATTTTCGGAATGATGGATGCGGCTGTTGGACTGAAACCTGTCAAACGATAGGGGATGAGAAAAAAACAAACCCCTGCTCTCGTACAAAAAATTCATTGCGGAGATGCTTCAGGCAGAACGGCTCACCTAGAAGTAGTAACCGTACCCACACTATTAGCCTACATTTCCCATATGGGTCGAGCCTGAAACCGATCCAGGCTCGCGATGTCGCGATTGTAACACGCTGCGGCCGCCCCGTGTCTAGCGCTTGGTGATGTTTTGGCATTTTCTCCCCCGCTGCCATGACTTCTGGGTTTCGACCGCTCAAAGTACCGATGGGCGAGGCCCTTGGTCGAGCTTCGACGATCGTACTGCGCAGACTCTGCTTGGGACTGGCGTTTTTCG
>Ga0209402_10003034_pt1 | contig 16304 bp, 16 predicted proteins | sample ArcticOcean_MG_C_3_FD_187437 | JGI IMG/M metagenome (GOLD analysis project Ga0209402, IMG submission 187437) | Marine microbial communities from western Arctic Ocean - ArcticOcean_MG_CB8_126 (SPAdes) (version 2) | ecosystem: Environmental > Aquatic > Marine > Oceanic | place: Arctic Ocean... | reverse complement strand
CTAAGTTTCTTGTTTAAACGGTTTTTAATAAATATATTTACGCAGTATTTGAGTGGGCCACGGCCCATTTTTATTATAATAGAAAATTTGAAAGGTTGATATGGTAAACAGAGATTTAATTGAAATTTTTATTGAACTAGCGAGAGAAAAAAATATTGAGCGTTCTGAGCTCGGAACAATTATTGAACAGCTATTTTTATTTATTATCGATAAAGAAAAAGGCGAATCTGATAATTGTAGTGTAATTGTTAATCTAGATAAAGGTGAAATTGAAATTTATGTGGAAAAAACAATTGTTGAAGAAGTAGATGATGATCATTTCGATATTACACTAGAAAGAGCTCTAGAGCTTGAACCAGAGCTTATAGATTTAAAATTAGGAGATACTTTTGTAGAAGTAGTTGATCCAGCAAGCTTTGGTAGAAGATTGGTTGCCAATGCAAGACAGTTTTTAAATAAAAGAACACGTGAAGTACAGCAACAATATATCTATGAAGATTATGTACAAAGAATTGGTGAAGTAATTATCGGTACTGTACATCAAGTACATAGAGAAAATACTTTTGTAAATATTGAACAAACCGAGTTAAGAATGCCTCGAAATGAGCAAATTTTCTCAGAAAGATTTAGAAGAGGAGACACAATTAGAGCTCTTGTTAAAGCTGTAGAGGTTACTCCTAAAGGTCCAGACATTCTGATATCTAGAAGTGACGATTTATTTCTTTATAAATTATTCGAAATGGAAGTTCCTGAAATTGAGGATGGTATTATTGAAATTAAAGGAATTGCTAGAAAACCTGGAGAAAGAAGTAAGATTATTGTTCATTCTATTGATAAGCGAATTGATGCGGTTGGTGCTTGTGTTGGTATGAGAGGAAGTCGTATTCAATCTGTAGTAAGAGAATTAAACAATGAAAAGATTGATATTGTTAATTATACTGACAAATCAGAGGTTTTTGTCACTAGAGCTCTATCACCAGCTAAACCAATTGACTTATATATAGATGATGATAGGAAATACTGTGTTGCAATCTTTGATGAAGGTGGCTTAGAAAATGCTGTTGGTAGAAGTGGGGTAAATATCAATTTAGCTTCTAAATTGACAGGTTATACGATTGATGCTTATACCGAAGAAGAGTATGCTGAAGTATTAGTAAATCAAAAAACAAATCTTGATACTTTTAAAGGTATTAAAAAAGGCGTGTTGAAGAAGCTAGCTAATGCTGGTATTGTTAGTGTTGCAGATTACTTAGGAACAAAGAAATTTGTTTTAGTAGATGAAATCGATCTTAGTGGAGATGAAATTAATTCTATAAGCACTGTTGTAAATGCTTTTATTAGTAGAAACGATGAGCCAGAAGAAGAAATAGTAGAAGAAGTTGCTACGGAAGAAGTAGTAGAAGCTCCTGCTGAAGAAATAGTAGAAGAAGTTGCTACGGAAGAAGTAGTAGAAGCTCCTGCTGAAGAAATAGTAGAAGAAGTTGCTACGGAAGAAGTAGTAGAAGCTCCTGCTGAAGAAGTTGAAGAGGAAAAATAATACATGACTGACTCTATTAGAATTTTTCAGTTAGCAAAAGAACTGAATATATCTCACAATGATATTGTTGATTTTCTAAAATCAAAAGGGATATCTGTTTCGAGTCATATGTCTCCAATTGATGGAAAAACTCAGCAAGTAGTATATACTGAGTTCGCTAAAGACAGGCAATCCGCAGAACGAGACAGGAAAGAGCAGGTTAGAAAAGAGATTCATGACTCTAAAGTAGTTATGGAAACAAAATCTGTTAAAAAATTTACAATTTTGTCAGTACAAGATCAAAGAGAGCAAGAAAAAATAAAAAAAGTTGAAGCAAAAAAAGTAGAAGGAAAAAAGACAACAAAGGTTGAATCGAAAAAAGTTGTTGAAAAGAAAGAACCAAAGAAAAAATTAAGAAAAATTACACTACGAGAACCTTCTACAGCTAAAGATAAGAGAGAAATTAAAAAAGATAAAGAAGCGATTAAGAAAGATACTTCTGCAGTAAAAAGACTTAAAAAGACTTTGGCATCGATGGATGCTAGCCCAAAAAAGAAATCTTATAAAAAAGCTAAAAAAGATTCAGATGGTGATTCAAGTGATATTCCAAGAGTCGTCGAGTTAGCAGAATACGCTAGTATTGATGAGATTGCGAAAGTATTAGATGTAAACACGAGTGAAGTTATTGGAAAATGCTTACAGATGGGAGTTCTAGCTACTGTAAATCAAAGATTAGAATGGGCCATTATTGAGTTAATTGCTGGAGAATATGATGTTGAATTAAAGAAACATGAAGAAGTTATAGATGACTTGTTTGTAATAGCTCATACAGAAGAAGAGTTGGTAGATGCAACAAATCGTGCACCAGTTGTAACAATTATGGGTCACGTAGATCATGGTAAAACATCTATTTTAGATTATATAAGAGAAACGAAGGTAGCTGCAGATGAATCAGGCGGTATTACCCAACGAGTTGGAGCATATCAAGTTGATCATAATGGCAATAAAATTACCTTTTTAGACACGCCTGGACACGAAGCATTTACTGCAATGCGAGCAAGAGGAGCACAATCAACTGATATTGTAATTCTTGTTGTTGCTGCTGATGATAGTGTTATGCCTCAGACTTTAGAAGCTATTAATCACTCAAAAGCAGCAGAAGTGCCAATAATTGTTGCCATCAATAAAATTGATAAGCCTGGAGCAAATCCAGATACAGTAAAAAGAGAATTGTCTGAAAAAGACGTACTTGTTGAAGATTGGGGCGGTAAAATCCAATCTGTTCATACCTCCGCTATAACAGGCGAAGGTATTGATGCATTAATGGAAGCAATTTTATTAGAAGCTGAAGTCTTAGACTTAAAAGCTAATGCTGCTATAGAATGTAAAGGAACTGTGATTGATTCTAAGTTAGATAAAGGGTTGGGTGCTATAGCTACGGTTTTAATTCAAAAAGGAACCTTAAAAATAGGAACTCTATTTATTTGTAATAATTATCCAGGAAAAGTTCGTGCAATTATGAATGAAAGAGGTGAGCGTATTAAAACCGCAGAACCGTCAGATGCTGTACAAATTCTTGGATTTGATCAAGTTCCGCAATCGGGAGATATTTTTGCTGAAGTAAGCAATGAATCAGACCTAAAGAAGATTGCAAACAAAAGGCAAAGAATTAAGAGAGAAATTGACTTACAAATGGTTCAAAAAACTTCATTAGATAGTATTTCTGCTCAAATTAAAGAAGGCGATGTTAATAATTTAAATATTATCATAAAGGCAGATTCTGATGGGTCTATTGAGGCTCTTATACAAAGTTTAGAGAAAATTAATAACGATGAAGTTGGAGTTGATGTTGTACATAAAGGCATAGGTAATGTAAGTGACTCTGATGTATTATTAGCTCAAGCATCTAAAGCTGTTGTAATAGGTTTTGGTGTTCAAGTACCATCTAATACAAAATTGTTAGCAAATCAAAGCAATGTTGAAATTAGAGCCTATAATATCATCTATCAGGTTGTTGAAGATGTTAAGTTAGCTGTTGAAGGTCTATTGAGACCTGATCTTGTAGAAGAAGTTCTAGGAGAAGCTATTGTTAAGGAATCATTTAAGATTCCAAAAATTGGTTTTATTGCCGGTTCTCAAGTTGAAAGTGGAAAGATCACTAGAGACTGTTTCGTTAGACTTATAAGAGAAGACGAAGAATTAATATCAAAAGGAAAATTAGTATCATTGAAACGTTTTAAAGATGATGTCAATAGCGTTGATTCCGGTTTAGAATGTGGAATTGCTGTTGAAGGTGTTAAAAAGTACTTTCCTGGAGATAGAATTGTAGCATATCAAATAAACGAGATTAAAAGAAAACTATCAGAAAGTTGAATACTAAACCATTTGCAAGATCAGAGCGTGTTGAACAGCAAGTTTTAAAAACTATTAATCAAATTTTATCAAAAGATCTAGATTTGAGAAAATATGGTTTTTTAACATTTTCAGACGTTAAAATGACTTCAGATTTAAAGCATGCTAATTTATTCTACAGCATTATTAACCCAACCAAAGATTTGAAGATTATCAATAAAGAATTAAACTTGTTAGTTCCTACATTTAGAAAGTATTTATCAATGTCTTTACAGCTAAGATCTACACCTACTTTAAAGTTCATTTATGACGATTCTTTTGAGCAGTTTCAGAAGATAAATGAATTAATGAAAAAGATTGATTAGTTATGATATATAACATATATAAGCCTAAAGATTTTTCTTCTTTTAGTGTTGTGAAGCAAGTTAAGAGGATTACACATGAAAAAGTGGGACATTCAGGTACATTAGATCCATTTGCTGACGGTGTTTTAGTGTTGGGTATTGGTAAATCAACGAAAAAATTATCAGATATCATTCAATATGATAAGACCTATGAAGGTGTGATAAAATTAGGGGAAAAAACAGATACAAAAGATCTTACAGGAACTGTTATAAGTAAAGAAAAGGTTCCTAATATCGATGGTATTGATTTTGAAAAGATTTCTCAATCATTTTTAGGTATTCAAATGCAAGAAACTCCAATGTATTCAGCGAGAAAAGTTAATGGAGTTAGACTGTATAAGCTTGCTAGAAAGAATATTTCAGTTAAGAGAAATCCTAAGCAGATTGAAATTAAGTATTTAAAGTGTACCGTTATTGATAGTGATACATTGCAAATTAAAGTAGAATGTTCATCTGGGACATATATTAGGGTTTTGGCAGAAGATATAGCAAAGAAAATTGGTACTATAGGTCATTTAATAAAACTAACACGAACAACAGTAGGATCTTTTTCATTAAATGACTCATTAACTGTAGAAAAATTTGAGGAAGAATGGAAGTCATAAGATCAATTGAAAATATGCAGCCATTAGAGTCTTCTGTCGTAACTATTGGAAATTATGATGGAATACATCTAGGTCATCAAGATATACTAAAACATATCGTAGAAATTGCTAAAAAAGAGTCAATTCCTTCGTGTCTAATTATATTTGATCCAAATCCAGCGTATATATTATCAAATGATAGCAAGCCAATGAATCTACAAGATATTGATTCCAAGCTTGCTGCGCTTGAAGAGATGGGCGTTGATAAGGTTCTTGTCATTCCTTTTACATTAGAATTTTCACGTATGTCAGCAGAAGGTTTTTCAGAAAATATTATTAAGAGACTATTTAACCCTAAGTTGATCTCCGTAGGAGAAAATCATTATTTTGGATTCAATAAAAGAGGAGATATAGCTTTTTTGACTAAATTTTGTCATGAAAATAATATTGAGCTACACACTCCTGAAATAAGAGCGCTGCATGGTAAACCAATTTCAAGCACACTAATAAGAGGGTTAATCTATGATGGACTTTTAGATCAGGTTCCATCATTATTAGGTAAATTTTATGGTTTTAATGTAGTTACGGTACATGGGTTAAATAGGGGGAAATTGATAAATTATCCCACTGCAAATTTTATACCCCTAAGTAAATATCAGATGATTCCTGAAGGTGGTGTATATCTTTCAAGAGTACTCTTAGACGGAGAAGAGTACTTTGGAATGGCAAATATTGGATATAGACCGACTTTTAATGAAAAAAAATTTGTTATGGAAGTTCACATTTTATCTGATAAATTCAGCGACTTATACGATGAAAGATTTTATATAGAATTTTTAAATAAAATTCGAAATGAAATAAAGTTTGAAAGTAAAGAATACTTAATCAAACAGATTGAAAACGATAAGGAAGTATGTTTTAAATTGATAGATTCTTTTAAGGAGAAATATGAAGTATAGTAAAGAAACGAGTAAGATTATTCAAGACGCAGGTATTGATGCTAATAACGTTGGTAGTAGTGAAGCGCAAATTGCACTTCTTACAGACCGTATTAGATCATTGACAGAACATGTAAAGCTACATAAGAAAGATGTTCACTCGCGACATGGTTTAGTTAAACTCGTATCACAAAGAAGAAAACAATTGAAATATTTAAGAAAAACTAAACTAGATAGTTATGATACATTAATCACTAAACTATCAATAAAAGGATTATAAAGAAAGAATATGATAAAAGTAGAAAAAAATATAGCTGGCAGACTATTAAAAATTGAATCTGGCCAAATAGCAAGACAAGCGGGTGGATCCGTATTTATTACTTATGGAGACACTGCAATGCTTGCAGCAGTATGTTGTTCATCTGAACCGAGAGTAGGTTTAAACTTTCTTCCGATGCAGGTTGAATATAGAGAAAAACATTATGCGGGTGGAAAAATACCCGGAGGTTTCTTTAAGAGAGAGGCGAAACCAACAGATGCTGAAGTTTTAACTTCACGTTTGACAGATCGTCCAATTAGACCTTTAATTCCTAAGAATTATAGAAATGATTTACAAATTATGTTAACCACAATGTCTTATGATGGTGTGAATACACCTGATGTAGTAGCAGCAATTGGTGCTTCTGCGGCATTGTTATTGTCTCCAGTACCATTTGATGGTCCAATAGCTTCTGTTAAAGTAGGCTTAGTTGACGGAGAATATGTTTTAAATCCTACATTGGAACAAATGGAGTCATCTGATTTAGATTTGATGGTAACCGGTAAAAAAGATAAAATTTGTATGATTGAAGGTGGTTCTAATTTTGTACCTGAAAAAACAATTTTAGAAGCATTAGACATTGCAATGGAAGGTATTAATGACATTGTTGATCTTCAAATGGAATTTTCAGAACACTTTGATAATTCATATGAAATGGTTGATAATACAGTAATAACTGACGAAGTAATCAAGTCTCTTGAAGATTCATTTTCAGATAAGGTTGAAAAATTACTTGATATGGACTCTAAGCAAGCAATGGATGTTGCATATAACGAAATTGTAAAAGAAGCTTCGACTCCTCATGAAGAAGATGAAAAGATGTACTCTGAAGTAAAAGAATATGTTAAAACTATGTTTAAGAATGCAGTGAGAAAAACTGTATTAGAGAAAAAAGTTAGAGTTGATGGTAGAGGACTAGAAGATGTTAGAGCAATTAGTATTGTTCCATCGTTGTTGCCTCGAGTTCATGGATCTGCTTTATTCACTAGAGGTGAAACGCAAGCAATCGTTGCGCTTACCTTAGGTAATGCTAGAGATCAACAAATTATTGATTCAATGGCGAGTGATTATAAAAAATCATTTATGTTGCACTATAATTTTCCTCCTTACTGTGTAGGAGAAACTGGAAGAATCGGTTTCACGAACAGAAGAGAGATTGGCCACGGTCACTTAGCAGAAAGATCGCTAAAACCTATATTGCCTTCACCTGAGGAATTTCCATACACAATACGTATTGTGTCAGAAATTACAGAATCAAATGGGTCTTCTTCTATGGCATCAGTTTGTGGTGGCTCATTAGCTATGATGAACGCAGGAGTGCCTATTAAAGAGCATGTTGCTGGTATTGCAATGGGATTAATCACTGACGGTAAAAATCATGCAGTATTAAGTGATATTTTGGGAACTGAAGATTTCTATGGAGATATGGATTTTAAAGTTGCTGGAACTAAAGATGGTATTAGTGCTATCCAATTAGATTTAAAAGTTCCTGGACTTCCAATGGAAATTTTATCTATGGCGTTAGAGCAAGCAAATAAGGGAAGGTTGCATATTCTAGATGAAATGAATAAAGCAATTAGCTCTCCAAATGCATTGTCTCAATATGCACCGCAGATTGAATCTTTTAAGATTGATAAAGAGAAAATTGGAGCCCTTATTGGTCCAGGAGGAAAAAACATTAAAGCAATTCAAGAAAGTGCTCAATGTGTTATCAATATTGAAGACGATGGAACTGTTAGTGTGTCAGCAGAAAATAGAGAAGCGCTTGATAATGCTATTAACCAGGTTAAAGCAGTTACCGAAGATCCTAAAATTGGAACTGTTTATGATGGTAAAGTTACAAAGATAATGGAATTTGGTGCTTTTGTAGAATTTGTTCCAGGACGTGAAGGTTTAGTACATATTTCACAGTTAGCTTGGGAACGAGTTAATAAAGTGAGTGATATGTTATCAGTAGGAGATCCTGTAAAAATCAAATTATTTGAAATTGATAAACAAGGTCGTTTAAACTTTAGTATGAAATTACTAATGGATAAACCTGAATAATTAAAGATATTTAACTTTAAATAACGAAAATTATCATGAGAATTGGCGTTCCGAAAGAGATTATTTCTCAGGAGTATCGTGTATCGATTAATCCTGAGACTGCAAAACTTTTACTCGAAAGTTCTCATCAGTTATTCATTCAAAAAAATGCAGGCGTTGATAGCGGTTATAGTGATCAAGAATATACTAATCTTGGTTGTACTGTATTAGACAATGCTACAGATGTATTTCATCAGTCTGATTTAATTATAAAAGTTAAAGAACCTTCTTTAGATGAAGTAGAGCTAATGAAAAATAAGATGCTCTTCACATATCTTCATTTAAGTTCATCAAAAATTCTGACAGAAAAGCTCTTAGAATGTAATGTTACAGCACTTGCGTATGAAACTGTTGTAATCAATAATGAAACTCCTATGTTAAAACCTATGAGTGAAATTGCGGGCAGACTATCTCTTTTAGACTCTATTGAACTTTTAAAGAAAAGTAAAGGAGGTAAGGGAAAGTTAATATCAGGAACTTCTCTTTCAGATCCAGCAAATGTATTGATTATTGGCGCTGGTACCGTCGGTATTAATGCAATGCAAATGAGTTTAGGTTTGGGTGCTAATACAACAATTTTAGATATTAATAACGAATTACTTTCAAAAATAAAAACTCAGTATCCTGCAGTAAATATAGGAACATCTTCCAAAGAATTGATTGAAGGTTTATTACCAATAGCAGATGTTGTGATTGGCGCAGTATTAACTCCAGGAGCTAAGCCACCAACAGTAGTTACTAGAGAAATGCTTGGCTTGATGCAGGATAAGAGCATTTTATCTGATGTTGCTATTGATCAAGGTGGTTGCTTTGAAACATCTAAACCAACTACACATAGTGAACCTACCTATGAAATTGATGGTGTTATCCACTATTGTGTTAAGAATATCCCATCTGCGGTGCCATTTACTGCCACGAACGCTTTAAATGAGTCTACAAGGCCATTTATAGCCAGATTAGCTAATGATGGAGTAGAAGGATTAAGATCAAACATTAATCTTCTTATGGCGCTAAATACACATGACGGCTATCTAGTTAATAAAGAAGTAGCCGATGCTCATGGCTTAGAATATTCTGATCCAAGTAATATTCTTTAAATATTAGCATTAAAGAATAACTTTAATCACTTGTTTTTTTCTTAAAAAAATAATAACCTAAAGTAATGCTTGAATCAAAAACAAAGCTATATTATAGCATTAAAGAAGTAAGTGAAATCACCAGCCTTAAACCTTATGTTTTAAGATATTGGGAGTCAGAATTTCCATTACTAAAACCTGTAAAAAATAAAGCAGGTAATAGAACCTATAAAAAAAATGACATTAATGTAGTACTTGAGATTAAGGAATTACTTTATGGTAAAAAATTTACGATTAAAGGTGCAATAGAAGAAATGAAGGGTGGTTCTAAGATTGAATTCGCTTCAACTAAGATTAGCAATAGCGATGTGTCGGTTCTTATGGAAATCCGCAATGAATTGAAAAGTATCTTAAATGAACTAAATAGGCATTAGAGCTATGGACGTTTCATCGTTAATTACATATTCAATTCCAGTTTTTCTCCTACTAATTATTATTGAGTTTTTTTATGGTATTATAAAAAAAGACAATAATTATAGAATGAATGATGCTTTAACAAGTATGTCTTTAGGTTTGATTAGTCGATTTGTTCCATTATTAGGACTAGGCTTTCAGTACGTTGTTTACAAGTATGTTGCTCAATATTATAATTTAAAATTACTAAACTTAGAGGAGACTTGGGTTTGGGTAGTATCTTTCATTCTTTATGATATCTGTTATTATTGGATGCATCGTATGCATCATGAGATAAAAATTTTCTGGGCAACTCACGTTGTACATCACCATGGAGAAGAATTTAATTTAGCAACTGCTTTAAGACAAACTAGCAGTGGTTTTTTATGGAAGTGGGTATTCTTTTTACCAGTGTTTATAATTGGTGTTCCTCCAGAAGTATATGTTAGTGTTGCAGGAGTTAATTTAATCTATCAATTTTTTGTGCACACGGAACATGTTGGAAGGTTAGGGTTTCTTGAATATATATTCATAACTCCATCTAATCATAGAATTCATCACGCTCAAAACGATGATTATTTAGACGCAAATTATGGGGGTGTTTTTATTTTATGGGATCGTATTTTTGGAACATTTATTGATGAAAGAGAAGATTTAAAACCAGTATACGGTACTGTTAAGCCACTAAAATCATTTAATCCTTTCTGGGCAAACATTGAAGTGTTCTATCAAATGATTTTAGATTCTTATAGGACAAAAAAACTTAAGGATAAAGTATATGTTTGGTTTTCGCCGCCAGCTTGGAGACCAGATGATGTTACAGAGAAATATCCTCTAAAAAAGAACGACTTGGATAGCTTTAAAAAATATGATCCTCAAATAGGAATTAAACAAAAAATATTTGGATTCTTTCAATTTATAATGATAAATGCTTTGACGGTTCTAATGTTGTTTAGTATAGATAAATTTTCTTATCCTGAAATGTTATCTGTTGCAGTTTTAGTTATAACTCTAACAATTTCAAATTCTTTTATACTGGACGGAAAAACATATGCAAATAAAGTTGAGATAGCTCGACTATGTTGTGTCTTTATATTCTTATATCTTGGATTTTTTACTAATTTTGTATATTTGATTTTAGCTCATACTATTATTGCTTTGATAATAACTTTACTCTTGTTAAAAAATGATAGATATAGTTTTGGTTAATAGAATAATTCATACCTTAATTTGGTAGCCAACTAAAAGCCTTTTGGTATATGATTACTAAGAGGCTTTTTTTTTATTAACATGATAAAAATAGTATTAACTTAATTGTATGAAAATGAAAAGATTTTTTAACTCAATTGTAGTAGGAATTGGAATATTTTTTGCTTCTTTTCTAGTGCCTGTTATTGGTGGAATTATATCTATTCCTATGAGTTTAATCGGAGCATGGATGTATTATGGTCACAGTAAATAGAAGTTTGTATAAACTTTGCTTATTTTTGCTTAGTTTTTTTAGCATCATTATGGCAGAAGAAAATACAAATCAGAAAGAAGCTTTCTTTGCAGCTGGATGTTTTTGGGGTGTAGAGTCTACATTTCAGCAATTAGAGGGCGTAAAATCAGCTAGTGTAGGTTATACAGGGGGAAAGGTAAAAAATCCCTCTTATGAGCTAGTATGTACTGGGATAACAGATCACGCTGAAGCAGTTCAGGTAGTATATGATGCAAGCGTAATCTCTTATGAACAGCTTTTAGATATCTTCTTTGAATTACATGACCCAACAACAATTGATAGACAGGGCCCTGATGTAGGCTCTCAATATCGTTCAGCAGTATTTTATAAGAATGAAGAGGAAAAAACATTAGTTGAAGTTAAAATTAATCAGGTTAATGAATCTGGAAAATTTCGATCAAAAGTTGTAACGGAGGTAGCGCCTTTAGATACATTCTATGATGCGGAAGGTTATCATCAAGATTATTATAAAAAAAGAGGTATAGTTGGTTGTGCAATATAAAACCGGGAGAATAAAATGAGATTACAAAAAAGTGTTTATTTATTATCGTTTTTACTATTAGTTGTTTTTACTTCTGACTTACAGGGTCAGTTTAGAAGAAAAAAAGTTAAGCTTAGTGAGACTAATAAGATTGAAGAGTTTATCAATGACCATATTCAGGATCCATTTATGATAGAGCACATTCAAGCTATTCAGTCAGAACTAGTAAAGCTTGGATTTGAAATTCTTCCACCAGACACAGATGGAAATTTAGCGGTAGAGATTGTATTTGAAGATCTTAATTTTGATCCATATTACGGATCTACAGCAGACGCAAGAACGTCACATATTATATTTAGAGATCCAAAAACAACAAAAGTGGTTGCAAAGTTTATGGCTAATTCTATACTACAAGATGATGATTTTGATGGTCCAATGACAAATGCATTTGGAAATTCAACATCTTCTATGAGTAGCGGTTATGGAGCAAGTTCAAATCAGCCAATCGATGTGAATGCTATTATCTTAGATTGGATGAAACAAATTAAGAACTTCTATTAAGCCTTGGCGTATAATCACAAAATTATTGAACCTAAGTGGCAGAAATATTGGTCTGAAAATGAAACATTTAAGACCGGTACTGACAGTAAAAAGCCAAAATATTATGTGCTTGATATGTTTCCTTATCCTTCTGGATCAGGTCTTCATGTAGGGCATGCTCTTGGATATGTTGCAACAGATATTGTTGCTCGATTTAAGAGAATGAAAGGGTTCAATGTTCTTCATCCTATGGGTTGGGATGCTTTTGGGTTGCCTGCAGAGCAGTATGCTATTAAAACAGGAACTCATCCTAAAATTACTACTACTGAGAATATCAGCAATTTTAAGCGTCAAATTAATCAATTAGGTTTTTCTTATGACTGGTCTAAAGAGATAAATACAACAGATCCTAACTATTATAAGTGGACACAATGGATTTTTCTACAATTATACAACAAAGGTTTGGCTTATGAAGAAGAAGTGGCTGTCAATTGGTGTCCAGAATTACGTACAGTGCTTGCGAATGAAGAGGTTGTAGATGGTAAATCTGACATAGGAGGCCATCCTGTTTATCGAACACCGATGAAACAATGGATCTTAAAGATAACAAAATATGCAGAATCTTTATTAGATGGTCTAGACGATTTAGATTGGCCTGAGAATATTAAAGAACTTCAAAAGAATTGGATTGGTAAATCTGAAGGGGTAGAAGTAGGCTTTTCCGTTGATGGATATCCTAATGAAAAAATTGAGGTATATACCACAAGACCTGATACTCTCTTTGGTGCTACTTATATGGTTCTTTCTCCAGAGCATCCACTAGCTAAGAAGATAGTCACAAAGGATAAATCTCTATTACTGGACAAGTATATTGAAGAAACTCAGAAAAAATCAGATTTTGATAGAACGGAAGTAAATAAAGATAAGACAGGTATTTTTACCGGATCTTATGCTATCAATCCTTTTAGTGGTGAAAAAATGGAAATATGGGTAGCGGATTATGTGTTGATAAGTTATGGTACTGGTGCAATTATGGCTGTTCCTGGACACGACGATAGAGATTGGGAGTTTGCAACTAAATACAAATTACCTATAAAAGAAGTTGTAGAGGGTGGAGATATAACAAAATCAGCTTTTACTGCTAAGGAAAATGCTATTTTAGTGAACTCAGAGCATGAAGATACATTATCTCTTAATGGTCTTAATGTGGAAGCAGCAATTGAAAAAGCAATAGACTTTATAGAAAAAAATGGATTAGGCTCTGGAACAGTAAATTATAAGCTTAGGGATTGGTTATTTTCTAGGCAACGTTATTGGGGTGAACCATTTCCTATTATTCACACAGAAGATGGAATCACAACAATCGATGAATCAGATCTACCTGTGCGATTACCAGAAGTAGAAAATTATAAGCCATCAGATGACGGAAAATCTCCACTTTCATCTATTAATAATTGGGTTGAAGTAAAAGATATATCTGGTAATATTATTGGACTTAGAGAAACAAATACTATGCCACAATGGGCTGGTTCTTGTTGGTATTATCTAAGATTTACAGATCCTTCTAATCATGCTGAAGCTTGGTCAAAAGAAAATGAAAATTATTGGATGCCTGTTGATTTATATATAGGAGGGCAAGAGCATGCAGTTCTACATTTATTATATGCCCGATTCTGGCATCACGTTTTATATGATTTAGGTTTATTATCGACGAAAGAACCATTTCAAAAGCTGTATAATCAAGGAATGATTCTTGGGGACGATGGGTCTAAAATGAGTAAATCAAGAGGAAATGTTATCAATCCTGAAGATATTATTGAACAATATGGCGCTGACGCTATGAGACTCTATGAAATGTTTATGGGGCCACTAAATAAATCAAAACCATGGAATACAAAAGGCTTACAAGGATGTTATAGATTTATCAATAAGTTATGGTCTATTATCGTCGATGAAGAGGGAAGTCTATCTTCAAAAATAAGAGAAGAAAATACTCCAGACAAAGAGACGTTGCATCTACATCATACTACTATTAAAAAAGTCGAGAACGATATTGAAAACTTGCATTTTAACACTGCAGTTTCTCAGTTAATGATTTACTGTAATCACTTGCAAAAATGTGAGAAAATTTCAAGAGATTTAATTGTAGATCTTGTTAAGGTATCTGCACCATTTATACCACATCTATCAGAGGAGTTTTGGTCATTATTAGGGCATAATGAGTCAATATCTAATGCACCATGGCCACAGTTTGATGAAGCGTTAACTCAAACCGATGAAGTGACGGTTGCAGTACAGATAAATGGTAAGTTAAGAGCCAATATAAGCCTAGATGTCGATTCAAATGAAGAAACGGCTGTAAATGCCGCATTAGAGCTTGAAAAAGTACAAAACTATACATCACAAGGATCTATTGTTAAGACTATTTATGTTCCAAATCGACTACTGAATTTTGTCGTTAAGTAAATCAATACCTTTTGTCATATAAAATACCGTAGAAACCAACGATAATGTAATAATTTTCTGAGCTGAAACTTGAAGTATCAATGCATTCACAGACATCCATGGAGCAGGTCCATATTCTATAATGATTATATAACCAATAGCTGCAACAGCACATAAAAGTAAAGCTATTGCATAGTTTTTCATGTCTTTCTTAGAGAATAAATATGCATAACATGTTAATGTTACTACAGAAGAATAAAAGATGGAATTTGCGAAGAAAACATGTAGTCCATATAAGGATGGAACGTCTGCAGGTGTAACCATAACCCCAAATATGCAAAAACAACCCCAAATAGCTGAAATCTTCGTTAATAACACTAGATTACGAAAATCTTTCTTAAATATGTCAGCTGCTAAGAATAAGAACCTAAATAACGCGATTAGCAGAGCTATAAAAGATATTACTGATATAATTAGCGATGGTAGATTGTCTGCACCTGAATGGCTAGTAGTTCTAAGTAGATCACTAATAAAGTTTTTGCTTAGGCTATATCCAACAGTGTCAGGATCTAGGTAATGACCGCCAGAATAGAATAGCATAGCTGTTGCTAGACCTATAACGTAGAAGAGGATAAGGTGACGTGTTTGTTTTGTAAGTTTTTGCACCTTGAAATATACTTATTTTTTGGATATCTATTCAAATATATATCTAATTATACATAATATATATTCTGCGTAAATACCTGTAAAACAGGTAAATAACAGTTAATTCAAATTTAATAGTATTTTATCCAGCTTATCAATTCTATTATCTATATTTTTTATAATCTGGATATTTCAATAGCCTTTGATTTTTTAAAAGACTCTCAATTGGTTTCTCAACATATTCTACAGGCCCAGCAATTCCATGACTGTCTTTAGGATCTTCCCAATAATCTTGCCATTTCTTCAATTCTTTTTCTAATTCCTTTCTATCATAATCGTTATCCATTTTTGCAATAATCTTATTTTCTTCATCGTTAAACCTATAAAACTGGATAAGACAATATTTCTTTATAAACTCTTTATGATCATCTTCTTTTATAAACTTTTTAAAATCATCATCATTACTTATATGAGTTTCATTCAAAACCCCATTTTTTCCTCTAAGATGTGTTGATAATCTTATATGTCCATTTTTTGATATCCCGATTTTCAGAAAATCATATTTTTCCAGAGTTTCCTCAGTTGAATCTTCCTCAGCAGCCTTATTAGGATCTTCCTCTGAAGGATTATTGTTTTTGTCCCATACAGAGCAATGTACGATATATATAATATTCCTTTTTTTTATATCTTTTGGAAGATCTGAGGTTTGATTAACAATCCAATTACTCATCTGAAGTTTATCCCATATACTTTGTATAAATTTTTCATCAATGAGTGGAATATTGTCATTATTCATCTTTATACTTATTCACTCCTGCAATTTCATCAGCAATATCGCCAAATAATACCCATGAAATAAAGAAACAAAGCCATACAGCACCTATTGAAAACCAAAAGCCTTCAACTTCCATCAATTCAGGCCAAAAAAAGTAAATTGCTCCAAGTAAAAGTATGAATAATATGTT
>Ga0209402_10003027_pt1 | contig 16330 bp, 14 predicted proteins | sample ArcticOcean_MG_C_3_FD_187437 | JGI IMG/M metagenome (GOLD analysis project Ga0209402, IMG submission 187437) | Marine microbial communities from western Arctic Ocean - ArcticOcean_MG_CB8_126 (SPAdes) (version 2) | ecosystem: Environmental > Aquatic > Marine > Oceanic | place: Arctic Ocean... | reverse complement strand
ATCGCCAACAAAGCCCGCCACCAGCGCCAGGGCGGTCCCGGTAACGTCTGCCAGTTCATCTAGCTCGTCCAAGGTTTTTGGGTCTGCGACGGACACGTAGTCCATGCGCACGCCGCGGCTGTCCATCTCGCTCCTCATCGCGTCCCTGAGCACTTCGGCGTTGGACTCGCCCTCACATCGAAGCTGCCGGGCCAAGGCCAATCCGGCGTAAAGACCCACTGCTGCGATCCGCTCGGCACCCGTGAGCCCGGCGTTGCGGCTACTCAGAGCCAGGCCGTCCGGCTCTCGCACAGTGGGTACGGCTACTATCTCCGCTCCCAATCCAAGGTCCGCGTTCATCTGCCGCACCACAAGCAACTGCTGGGCGTCCTTCTCCCCGAAATAGGCCCTGTCCGGCCTGGCAAGTGCCAGCAACTTGCAGACCACCGTGGCGACCCCCTGAAAGTGGCCGGGTCGGGACTCCCCTTCCAGGCGGTGGGACAATCGACCCACCGAAACGGTCGTGTCGAAGCCCTCCGGGTAGATTTCTGGAGTCGCCGGGGCGAAAACGAGGTCTACGCCCTCCTCTTCCATTATCGCCAGATCGTGCTGCCGATTACCCGGGTAGGTGGCCAGATCCTCGCCGGGGCCGAACTGCGCCGGGTTAACGAAGATCGATGCAGTGAGCGTGTCACAGTCGGTCCTCGCCGCGCCCAGCAGCGCCACGTGCCCGGCGTGTAGCGCCCCCATCGTCGGTACCAGCCCCTGCGGACGCTTGCTGGCCTCCAGCTCAGCCCGAAGATCGTGCGCCCTCGCTACGATTTTCACGGGCTATTCCGGGGCCTCGTCCCCCGGACCCTCATCGCCCTGACGCGCATCGCCGCGCATCGCCGCCACGACGTCCTCGGACACGTGATGGCTCTCGGCGTCACCGGGGAAGCTGCCGTCCTTAATATCCGAGAAGTACGAACCGAGAGCCGTGCGCATGTCGTCGGCCATGTTGGCGTAGCGCCGGGTGTGCTTGGGAATGAACACTTCGAACAGCCCCAGCACATCGTGCAATACCTGGATCTGCCCATCGCAGTGGGGGCCGCCGCCAATGCCGATGGTCGGAACATCGACCCGCGCCGTGATCTCCCTGGCCACCTCTGCCGGTACCAGTTCGAGCACTATGGAGTAGACCCCCGCCTCTTGCAGTGCCAGGGCGTCAGTTAGAAGCCTCTGGGCTTCTAGAGGGCTCTTGCCCTGCACCTTGTATCCGCCGAGCTGGTTCACCGACTGGGGGGTCAGGCCAATGTGGCCCATCACCGGAATTCCTGCGGATATCAGCTTCCTTATGGTGGAAACCATGTGCACGCCGCCCTCGACTTTTACGCTCTGGGCACCCGCCTCTTTCAGGTAACGACCGGCGTTGTGCACGGCCTCAGGCCACCCGGCGTTGTAGGTAAGGAAGGGCATATCCGCGACTATGTGCGCGCGCGCGGTGCCTCGCACAACGGCGCGAGTGTGGTGAATCGACTCATCCAAAGTTAGAGGGACGGTGTCTTCGTACCCCAGCATGACCTGGCTCATCGAGTCGCCCACGAGAATGGCAGGGAAGCCCACCTCGTCGACAATGCGGGCCGACGTGTAGTCGTAGGCGGTGATCATCCCGATCCTCTCGCCTCGACGCTTCATATCTTTCAGCTGGTGAATGGTTGTGCGCATCCGGTACCTCCTCCTTCGCCCGAGTGAGGGCCTGCGCGATTGCTTGCCTAACGAGCCCGGTGGCCCGCTCTCAATTATGTAATGGGGTTGTCGGCTATGTACTCCTTGAGGAGCCGTTCAATCTCTTTTCCATCGGCCGGTTCGGCCACGCCCTTCTCCAGTGCAAAAGGCAGGCCGGCAAGCGCAGATGTCGCATACATTTGCAGCGCCTCAACGCTCACGCTCTTCATCGAATCCAGGTGCTTTTTCACGGTACCCACGTCTCCACGGACGTAGGGTCCGGCGATCCCGGCGGGGTAGCCATTCGTCGCGAGCACGTCAGCGACGCCCTTGAGTATGGGCATCAGCGACAAATTGGCCTCGTTGCGCGGAACGCCGAAGCGGTCCTCCCATACCTGCGCGATAAGTGCAGCCTGCCCCATGAGTACGCCTCCAATCATCACAACCGAGGCGTGGTACAAGGGTTTGTCTTCTGATCGAAGCGATATCGGGTTCCCGCCCAGGTCTGTCGCAACCTGCGTCAGGTAGGCCTGCACGTCGCCAGCGCCTTCAATGCCGAACGTCGAGCCCGGCAGCGCCTCCAGCGCGGTCTCTACCGACGCAAATGCCTGCAGCGGGTGGAGCGAACCTACCTCGACACCCTGACCCGCAGGCCCCTCGAGCACATCGAGGGATGCCACCCCGGAGCAGTGGGCGACGCCCTGTCCCGCCTGCCAGTTGATCGAGTCGGCGATCTGTTTGATGACCCCGTCGAAGCTGGTGATGAACACGAAGTCAGCCTTGTCGGCCGCGTCCTGGATGGACTCGTACGCCACGCAGTCCTCGATACGCCTGGCCAGGTCCTGCGCGGACGCAAACGTCCGACTGGCAGATGCCACCACGGGGTAACCCTGGCGCGAGAGGGCGACGGCGATGGTCTTGCCCACAGCCCCGGACCCTACGAACGCTATTTTGGAGTTTTTGTCGAAAGTCATATGTCTATAGATCCCCGAGTGCTGGTACCCCGGCCAGACCGGTCGCTTCGGTCACCGACCGCACCACCGCCGCCGCCACGCACATGGCCGCCGCCGCCGCAATGCGGTCGAGGTCCGTCGGTGTAACCGTGCTCCCACTGCCGGTAGAAAGAGCGAAGAACGTGTCCCCGTCATGCACAGTATGAGCCGGGCGTACGGCCAGGGCCAACCCGTCGTGGGCCGCCGCAGCCACCCGCGCCACCTGCGCTTTGGTCAACGAGGCGTCGGTCGCGATCACCCCGATGGTCGTGTTCGTGCCCGCGGGCATGGCGGGCGGCTCCCAGTCCGGCGCGAGTATCGTCTCCATCGAGTCGGCCATGCCGCCGTCGTCCCCAGAATGCTCGGCGATGAGGCGCGGCCCGGCGATGAGTCTTCCCGACCCGGCATCGTGTACGCCTCCGACAGCGTTATTGGCGAGGATTGCGCCCACCGTCGTGCCGTTCCCCAGCACCAGCCCGGCGGTGCCGACGCCGCCCTTTACGAAGCCCGCTCGCCCCAGCACCTTCGCCACTGTCGCCCCGGTACCAGCGCCAACGCTGCCTTCGTTTGGCCGCTCGCGCGCAGCCACCTTGCAAGCGTCGTAGGCATCGTCCGGGCTCGGGACCACAGGGTCACCTGTACTGAGGTCAAACAGAATGGCCGCCGGGACGAGAGGGACTTTAATCCCTCGTGCGTCATGGCCCACACCGTTTTCTTGCAGGTAGCGAACTACCCCATCGGCCGCATTTAGGCCGAAGGCGCTGCCGCCGCTGAGCAGCACGGCCTGCACCTTCTGAACAGTTGAAGATGGCCGGACCAGGTCCGTTTCACGGGTGCCCGGAGACGCGCCGCGAACGTCCACGCCCGCGACCGCACCGCCCTCGCACAGCACTACCGTGCAGCCGGTGGCCCCGTGCGTGTCGGTGTGGTGGCCGACGGTAATACCGGCCACGTCGGTTATAGAGCCCCGGGCCCAGTTCTGAAGTTCGGTTTTGTCGTTAGTGGTCATTGCTCACCGTTCCAACCGGATTGGCTGCAGGCTGCATCATAAACAACAGGTGAGGTCGGCGTCTAACGCCAGGCCTCTAGACCGGTCCGTAGACTGGTAACCAACCGGTGTCCGCCAGCCATCAGTGTTACAATCGGTGCTTCGACTCACTCCCTATCTTCGAGGTGATCTTTGGTAGAAAGCGGCTCAAACTACGACCTTGTAATACTCGGCAGTGGACCGGGAGGGTACGTGGCGGGCATCCGCGCGGGCCAGTTGGGAATGCGCACCGCTGTTATCGAACGAGCCGAAATCGGCGGCATCTGCCTCAACTGGGGCTGTATCCCGAGCAAGGCACTTCTGCGTAACGCCGAGGTACTCAGCCTGGTCAACGAGGCCGAGCGCTACGGCATCGAGGTCTCTGGCGTCAGAGCCGACTTCGGGAAGGCCATCGACCGCAGCCGAGATGTCGTCGACCGCCTCACCAAGGGCGTTGCCTACCTGCTCAAGAAAAACAAGGTAGACGTCATCTCCGGTACCGGCTCCCTAGTAGACGCTGGCACCGTGCGTGTGGAAGGTGATTCCCCGCAAACCATAACGGCTAAGAACGTAATGATCGCCACTGGAGCCCGGCAGCGCGGTCTGCCCAACCTGCCCATCGACGGCAAAATCGTCATCACCAGCCGCCAGGCGCTAGAAATGCGGGAAGCACCGGCCCGGATCGTAATTGTCGGCGGCGGTGCCACGGGAGCCGAGTTCGGTTACCTCTACCGGGCCTATGGGACTGAGGTGACCATTGTCGAGTTGCTTCCCCGCATGGTCCCGCTGGAAGACGAAGACGTGGGGAACCAGCTAACCCGCTCGTTTAAGAAAATGGGCGTCAAGGTAATGACCGACTCCCAGGTACTTGGCATTACCACCGAGTCCGGCGTGGCCATGGTGTCGGTGTCGAAAGGCGGCAACGAATCGGTCATCGAGTGCGACCGGGTTCTTGTCGCCGTCGGTGTGACCGGCAACATTGAAAACATTGGGCTTGAGGCCGCAGGCGTCCAGGCCGAGCGAGGGTTCATCCCTGTCAACGACAGTATGCAAACAAACGTCCCCGGCGTGTACGCTATCGGCGACGTGACCGGCAAGTTGCTCCTGGCGCACGTAGCGTCCGCCCAGGGCGTGACGGCCGTCGAAACTATGGCCGGGCGGGAACCCCCGGCGCTGGACTACGACCTTATGCCCAAGGCGGTCTACTCCCGACCCCAGGTTGCCAGTTTCGGCATGACCGAGCAGGCGGCACGAGAGACCGGTCGTGAACTCAAAATCGGCAAGTTCCCCCTATCCGCATCGGGCAAGGCCCTGGCCCTGGGCGAGACCGACGGTTTCATCAAGGTCGTTTCCGACGCCGAGATCGGCGAAATCCTGGGCGTTCACATGATCGGTGCCGAGGTCACGGAACTGTTGGGAGAGGCGTCTCTGGCAAAGTTGCTCGAAGGCACCACTACCGAGATAGGTTGGCTGGTGCACCCGCACCCCACCATTTCAGAGGCCCTTAAAGAGGCAGCCCTCGCCGCCGAGGGAGAGGCCATCCACGTTTGAGGCCTGACTACCCAGTGGCGACACCCGGAATGTCGCTGTGCTCACCATGAAAGTTGCTCCCAAAATAGACTCGTCGCAAGCCCGAGAGCTTTACAGGCAAATGCTGCTCATCAGGCGCTTTGAAGAGGAGTGCGGCGTGCAGTACATGCAGGGCCGTATTCGTGGCTTCCTGCACCTGTACATTGGCGAAGAGGCCGTCGGTGTCGGTGCCATCTCCGCCCTTCGCGACGACGACTACATCGTCAGCCACTACCGCGACCACGGACACGCCATAGCCAGGGGGCTGGACCCTTCGGCGATCATGGCCGAGCTTATGGGCAAAGCCACCGGTGTCAGCGGCGGCCGGGGCGGGTCAATGCACCTGTTCGACAAGTCGAAAGGGTTCATGGGCGGCTACGCCATCGTGGGCGGCCAGCTGCCCATCGCCGTTGGACTGGCTCTGGCAATAAGTCAGATGCGGCAAGACCGTGTCGTCATCTGCTTTTTCGGCGACGGGGCGGTGAACGAGGGCGAGTTCCACGAGGCACTCAACCTGGCGTCACTGTGGAACCTACCAGTCATCTTCATGCTCGAAAACAACCTGTACGGCATGGGCAGTCACATCGACCGCACCCACGCCGCCGGGCGAGACCTGTACACGTCGGCCGACTCCTACAACATTCCGGCCATGCAGGTGGACGGCATGGACGTCATGGCCATGCGCGAGGCCGCCGAAGAGGCGGTCCACCGGGTCCGGGCGGGTGATGGGCCGGTGTTCCTCGAAGCCATTACCTATCGCTACCATGGCCACTCAATGGCCGACCCGGTCAAGTACCGTGACAACAAGGAAGTAGACGAGTGGAGAGGGAGAGACCCCATCTCTCGGTTCATCGACTTCGCTGTTGGTGAGAATCTCATCGGACCGGAAGATCTCGCCGAGGTACAGGCGGAGGTGGAGGCGACAGTGGAAGAGGCCACCCGTTTCGGCATAGAGAGCGAGGAGCCGACTATCGAATCCATGTATGGCCACGTCTATGGCTGAAATGCAACTCAGAGAAGCGGTGGCGCAGGGGCTCAGAGAAGCCATGGACTCCGACGAGCGATTCATGATGCTCGGCGAGGACATCGGCGAGTACGGCGGTGCCTACGCGGTCACCAAGGGTTTCTTACGCTCCTACGGGCAGGACCGTGTTCGCGACACACCCATATCGGAGGCCGTTATCGTGGGTGCTTCCGTCGGCGCCGCCATGGGCGGCATTCGCCCCATCGTCGAAGTGATGACGATCAACTTCACGCTTTTGGCGATGGACCAGATGGTCAACCACGCCGCCAAACTCCGTTACATGTCCAACGGCCAGCTGACAGTTCCGATGATTCTGCGCACCGTTACCGGTGGTGGGGCGCAGCTCGGAGCCACCCACTCACAGAGCTTCGAAGGGTGGTACGCAAACGTCCCCGGCCTCGTGGTCGTGACCCCGGCCACACCGTACGACGCTCTGGGGCTGATGCGATCCGCCGCCCGTAGTCCGGACCCTGTCCTGTTCGCCGAGCACCAATTGCTCTACGGCATGAAGGGTGAAGTCCCGGAGGAATGGTACGAAGTGCCCTTTGGCAAGGCCGATGTACGCCGTAAAGGCAGTGACCTCACGCTGGTCGGCTACTCACGCATGGCCAACGTCGCCGAAGAGGCGGCCGGTATTCTCGCCGAGCGCGGCGTCGATGCCGAAGTGATCGATCTTCGTTCGCTACGCCCCCTGGACATGGACACGGTCGTTGAGTCGGTCCGAAAGACCGGGCGAGCGTTGGTAGTAGAAGAGAACTGGAAGACCGGTGGGTTCGCAGCCGAAGTGGCCGCCGGAATTCAGGAACGAGCATTCGACCACCTCGACGGCCCGGTTGGCCGAATTGGTAGCGTGGAGGTGCCGTTCCCCTACAATGGCCGACTCGAGGCGGCCGCCATACCTGACGCCGCCAGAGTGGTGTCCGAGGTATCGAACCTGTTTGGCATCTGACCTCTCAAGGCCAGGTTACGAGCGTGAAGGGATTGGGAGCGAGTAAAGATGGCAACTGAACTGACCATGCCCCAGATGGGCTTCGACATGCAGGAAGGCACCGTAGTGCGGTGGCTCAAGCCCGAGGGCGCGAAGGTCGAGAAGGGCGAAGTTATCGCCGAGATCGAGACCGACAAGGCCGTCGTGGAATTCCAGTCCTACGCCGACGGCCTGCTCAGGCGCATCCTCGTGGCTGAGGGCGGCACCGTCCCGGTTGGCCAGGCCATTGCCGTGGTTGGCGAGGCAGACGAAGACATCTCCATTGTCGCGCCCGCACCTGCCGCTGGCGGCTCGGTGGAATCTGAGGAATTGAACGGCGCCGTCCCCCTGCTCCCGGCGAACCTGCCAGTGGATGCCCCTACAGGGGATGAGCCGATGCCCGAGCCTGCAGCCGGGGCACCTGTTGAAGCAGTCGCGTCCAGTGCTCCTGCAGCCGACGTGGGCCGCGTGCGCGCCTCCCCGGTGGCCCGCAAAATAGCCGAAGAGCGTGGAATCGACCTGACGCAGATTGCCGGCACCGGGCCGGGCGGCCGCATTACCAGGGAAGACGTTGAGGGCTTTGTACCCGACCCGGCGGCAACCGCCCAGGTCCCTGCCGCCGCCATTCCCCTGCCTGCTCCAGTGGCCCCGGCTGCCCCCGTAGCGGCGACAGGGGCCGCGTTGGAAGGCGACATGGTCCCTCTCAGCCGCATGCGCAAGCAGATCGCCAGGGTGACCGTGCGCAGCAAGACCGAGGCCCCGCACTTCTACGTCTCCACGGAAATCGACATGACCCAGGCCATGGAAATGCGCAGGCAAATCAACGGCAGCCCCGACTTCGACGGTGCCAAGGTCTCGGTCAACGACCTCATATTGAAGGCCTGCATTGGGGCGCTCAAAGTGCACCCCAAATTTAATGCCACGTTCACGGGAGATGGCATTCAGATGCACGAACACATCAACATCGGCATGGCCATTGCCGAGGACGAGGGTCTGATCGTACCGGCGGTACGGGACGCCCACGACATGACTCTTAAGCAGCTAGCCGTCGCCAGCCGGGACCTGGCCGTTCGATCCAGGGGTGGCTCACTGACGGCAGACGAATACACCAGCGGCACCTTTACCGTTAGCAACCTGGGCATGTTCGACGTCACCGGTTTCACAGCCATAATTTACCCTCCTCAGTCGGCCGTCGTGGCCGTTGGCTCGGTGGCGAAAAAGCCGGTCGTGCGAGGTGAGAAAATTACGGTGGCCGACATCATGACAGCGACTCTGTCAGCGGACCATCGAATCGTCGACGGGGCCGAAGGCGCGCTGTTTATAGGCGAGGTAAAGGCGATCCTAGAAAACCCATATCAGTTGCTCGTATAGCGAGCGAAGGCCAGTAATTTGAAACTGATTACCGAGCCCAGCGTCTACCTGACTACCCGCACCGCGGTCAACTGGGAGGCGATAGCCGAGTTCCTGGAGGCCGAGGGCGTCCCGCCCATACCGGACAGCATCCGAGCTGGCGAAGACGAGTCGGCCGCGGTCGTCGAGGTCTCCGCCCGCATGTGCTACATGAGCTATGGTCGGGGCAGGCGCGACATCGCCGACTTTATAAATAACCTCCTGGCGTCCAAAGACGGCAGCGTGTTTGAACACGTCAACTACGGTTTCGTGGTGACCGGCGTATCCCGTAGTCTCACCCATGAACTTGTGCGGCACAGGGCCGGGTTCGCCTACAGCCAGCGCTCACAGCGCTACGTCGACGAGTCAGCCGCCGCTTTCGTCGTGCCCCCGGCCCTGGCGCGGGAGGTGGGTGATGTGGAAACGGCGTCTAAAGTGTTCGAAAAAGCGGTAGAGTTCGCCTCTTCCAGCTACGACGAACTGGTGATCGCGCTGGAAAAGGCGTTGCCAGCCGACCTGTTCGAACTCAAAACCGATCGGCGCAAGGCTATCAGGCAGGCGGCCCGTTCGGTGTTGCCCAACGCCACAGAGACCAAGATATTCATTACCGCCAACGTCCGAGCCTGGCGTCACTTCATTGAAATGCGAACTACACCATTTGCAGATTGGGAGATACGCAACCTCGCGCTGCGCATACTCGCCCTGTTGGAAGAGGAAGCGCCGCTACTGTTTGGCGATTTCACCGTCGAACAGCTACCCGATGGCACCTCCGTAGCCTCCTCCAAGTACACCAAGGTCTAACATCTTCTTGGGCATTGGCTTGGGCAAGGGCATGGGACGGTTCGAGGGCAGGGTCGTCATAGTTACCGGGGCCAGTTCCGGAATTGGCGAAGCGACAGCTGAAGCCTTCGCACGTGAAGGTGCCGCCGTCGGGTTGGCTGCCCGTCGAGAAAAAGAGGGCCAGGCCGTCGCCGACCGCATCAACGCCTCTGGCGGCCGCGCCATCTTCGTCCGAACCGATGTCCGCGACCATACTGAGGTAAAAACCCTCGTCGAAACGACCGTCTCAGAGTTCGGACGCCTGGACTACGGCGTCAACAACGCCGGTTCCGAGGGTGCCAGGGCTCCGACGGCCGAGTATCCCCTGGGCGAGTGGGACCGGGTATTCGGGGTGAACTTGACCGGGGTCTTCCTATGCATGAAGTACCAGATTCCCCACATACTCAGTGGCGATACGGGTGACGGCGCAATCGTCAACGTGGCTTCCGGCAACGGCCTGGTGGGCGGGGCAGGGGTGCCCGGCTACATCGCCAGCAAGCATGCCGCCGTGGGCCTGACCAAATCTGCGGCGCTGGAGTACGCACCGCTCGGCCTGCGCATAAGCGCCCTTTGCACCTCCAGCGTGGCCACTCCAATGCAGGACCGCTTATTCGGCGGAGCTACGCCTGAAGTGCTGGCCAGGGTAGCCGACATGCACCCCAGCGGCACTGTCTCGACGCCCGAAGAGTGCGCGGGGGCCATCATGTGGCTGTGCTCGGGCGCAGCGTCTTACGTGACGGGCCACTCTTACGTTATGGATGGAGGCTGGCTGGCCCGCTAGGCGGCTACTGCCGTAGGGCCACGGGCTCGTGCTCGGTGGTAGGCGCGTTGTGGGCGGCGATCAGTTCGTCGATGGTCTGGGCGAACTGGTGGTCCTGTATGGGACCGTCCCAGCGCCGAAACACAGTGCCATCGGCGTTCAGGAACACGGTGACCGGTAACCCTCGCACAGCGTAGTCGATGACCGGCTTACGAGAGGGGGGCGCACCGGCGGGGTAGGTGATGCCCAGCTCGCTCAGTAACTGAATGGCGTTGTTGCGGTTGCCCAGCCCGGTAAATATCCCCACGTCCATGCCTAGAATGATGACCTCATCACCCCGGGCCTTGTGCACTCGCTGGAAACCGGGCATCTCCGCCCGGCAAGGCGGGCAGTCACCGGCCCAGAAGTTGAGCGCCACCGGTTTTCCGAGTGCCAGGACGTCGCTGAAGCTAATGTTGGTGCCGCCCAGCAACTCCTGGCCCTGGTAGACCTCGAAATCGAAATCGGAGCTTGAATTGGAGCTGCTGACGGCTTGCAGGGTGCCGAACACCACCAGGGCCAAAACTGCCACGAGCACGAAGCTCATTATCAGGTTAGAAGGGCGCTTGTAGAACGGGACATCCGTCCTCGCCGCCTGCGACCGGTTCGCCCATTTGCGTTCCTTTTTCGTCAACCGTTTTGCCATCGATGCCTCCCGACCCTGTCCCTCTAAACTTTGGGCTAACACAGGGGTTAATCATGGCTCATCCACAAGCTGCCCTACTGGTTCGAGTCCACCCCTATTCGATGCGGCGGGTCGGGTTCGGGTTCGATATTTGCTGAAGCCTCTTTACGGTCTAGTCCTTTGCTGCGAGACCGATTCCAGGCCATTAATAGCGCCGGTACTATGGCAACGGTGCTCACTACGGCGGCTATGATAAAGAATTCGACAAACAGGTCCATGCCAATGGTTGTCACCGTGGTTTGGAACTCGGCGATGCGGGCGGTCGTGACGGCCGTTGTCTCCCCCACGGTCGGCAGCGGCAGCGGCACGTCTGACACGAGTAAGGAAAAACGCTGTGCCCCCCAGGCGGTTATGGCCGCCAGCCCGAACGTCATTCCCAGCAGGCGCATCGCCGTCACCAGCCCGGCGGCGGCGCCCCGGTCCCTGTGCCCTACTGGCTCGGTGGCACCGAGGGCGATGGGCGCGATTACCAGCCCGAAACCGAGGCCGACCATGGCCAGGTGAATGGTCATGGAGGGCTCGCCTACGTCCAGTCCCCAGCCGGTCATGAGACCGTAGCCCCCGGCGACGAGTATCAGGCCCAGCACCGTAGGCAAGCGGTAGTCCATGCGCTGGCAGGCCAGGCCTCCGATTATTGCCCCGATAGGCATTGCCACCGTCATGCGCATAAGCCGTAGGCCGCCCTCTAGCGCCGAGTGTCCCATCAGGTAGGTGGTCATGTACGGAATGGACACCATGCCGATTATGAGAGCCACGCCGATGAGCAGGTGGCTGGTGTTCGCCGTCAGCACGGTGACGCTACGGAACATCGCGTTGGGCAGCAGCGTTACCTTGCTGTTCCGTTGCCTGTAGACGAACGCCGCTAGCGCCGCACCGGCCAGCAGGAAGTAGCCAGCCATTACCAGGTCCAGGCGGTCTATGCGGGAAAGCCCAACGGTAAGCGAAGCCAGCGAAACGGCGAGAAAAATGCCACCGAGGTAGTCCACCTTCGATCTATACCGGGGGCTCGGACCCAGGAGCATGAACAGTGCAATAAGCACGATTACCCCCAGGGGGATGTTCATCCAGAACACCCACGGCCAGTCGAGGTACCGCCCGACCAGTCCTCCCCATAGCGGGCCGATCACGCCTCCTGCTTCAGCCGAGCCCCCTACCAGTCCGAATGCCAGGCCTCTATTCCCCCTGGGGAACAGGTCTCCAATTATGGCTATGGCAATTGGCAGCATCGCGCCCGCGCCAACGGCCTGGAGGACTCGGAAGGTTATGAATGACGAAAGGTTGGGTGCCAGTGCGGCCGCCACCGACCAGCCCATGAAGATGACCATGGCCCACGCGAACATGCGCCGGTGCCCGAATGCGTCCGACATGCTGCCGACCAGTGGCATGGCGGCGACATATCCGAGGAGATAGGCAGTAATTGTCCAGGACGCCTTGTCCAATTCCGTGGGCGGAATCCTGAAATCGAGCATTATGTCTTGCAGGACGGTGACGATGACCGTCTGGTCGTCGGCGGCGACGAACACGCCAAGGCATATGGGAATAAGCGCCACGTACGGCGAGGTGCGACGCACTCTCCGCTACGCTCTCGGGCTCTTCGCGCTAGCGCGGCTCTCCGCCGGGCTCTGGGGGCTCTTCGCGCTAGCGCTCATCGCTCTCGGAAATAACCTTGCTAGGGGATTTCCGGAGCTTCAATGCTGACCGGTTCGTTGAATTTTGACAGGGACACCACTCGGACCGTGTCGGGACCGTCGGAGGGAGTGACCTGTCCGATAAACCTCGCCTGCTTGAGGTACAGGGTTTCGGTATAGATTTCCATCTCGATGCCCACGACTCCGTCGTCCACGGTGGCCCCGAGCAGGGCTTTCAGAGAGATGGCCGGTACTTTGCCGGTGACCTTGTATACGTCGTGGTCCGAGCCATCGAAGACAGCCCCGGTTACTTCTTCCATTACCGAGGAGATGCCCTCTTTGGGGTTAAAGAACTCGATTGGCGAGACGTTCGCGTCTATCTTTTGCCACTCCCCCGTAAGAGGGTTGGTCATGTAGTTCACTTTGCCAATGGCGATGAGCTTGACGTTGATGGGGATGTTGCCGAACAGCCCCGAGAATTCTGCGTAGAGCCTGTCCGGGGGCTGTACGTCGCCCGTCGTCTCTTCCACGTCTAGACCGGGCAGTAAAGCGGTCGTGCCGACTTCGTGCGTCATCTCAAAATGGAACGTCTCGAGGCCGGACATCAGGTCGGCTGAACGTCCAAGCACTTCGACCACGCTCAAAGGCTCTGGCGTCGGCCCTGGAGTGGGGAGCGGGTCGGAGCTTCCGCAAGCCGATGCCAGCACGATGGCGAGACTCGCCGTTAAAACGGTCAGGACTAATAACTTTGAACGCCGCATAGCTCGCACATCTTATTCCTACGCCTGTTTAACAACAGGCGGTTTCCGAGGGGCATTGTTTATGGGCAGACGCAAAGAAGCCCCGCCCTCGATTTTAGTCGTGGGCGGGGCCTCTCGATTGCTTCAATTTGCGCCGGTTAGGTTACCGGTCGTTTTTGATACGCCTGGTCTTCATAACCATGGCGCCGCCGCCGATGATCAGGACCAATGCGCCAGCCAGTGCCATCATGGCCATAGATGCGATGGACTCGTCACCGGTGTTGGACAGGCCAATACCGAGTTCGGGACCGACCGGCTCCAGACCGCCCACATCTAGCTGGTAGCGGGCCAATAAGTGACCTTGTACGTATGCCTGGTCTGCGCCGCCCTCATCGCCATCGACCGCTATCGTGCCGTCGCCGTTGATGTCGATTCCGTGTAGAGCGGAATTCAGCAGGCCCACTACCGGGTTCAGGTTGAGCTTCGCTGCAAAGAGGCTGCTCTGCCCCAGCGACACGAGCGCCTGGTCACGAGCGGCTATTGCTCGTTCCTCGGCGTTTCCTCCGGACTCGTCAATGTCATCTGCCGAACCGTTGAATCTGTCCAATTCTGCTTCTGCGAATTTCGCATGCTTGCGATCTTCAGCGTGGAGCAGTACCCCAAGGCCGTCGCCCGGTTTACCGAACGATGCGTCGAAGTTGGCCCCGTCCGCACCCTCAATAATGTTGATGACGCGGTGGGTATGGAGCTGCACCTCTTCCAGAGTGGACGCATCGATCGCCAACTGGGCGTGATCAACGGCCAACTGCAGCTGCGTCTTGAGGTTGGTCAGGATGCCGCTGTCGGCTCCCGGAGGCCAACTGATGAGCAGGTGCCGGATGTGGGTCATTCCAGCGAGCAGAATCCGGTTGCTGTAGGCGACTTCACCGGAGGGTTCGGGATCGGTATCGGGCACCGGCTCTACCGTGATCACGAACTTGTTGTAGCTGGCGACGAGGTTTTCACCGTCGGCCGAAACGAATACGTGGTCGATGGTGTTGTCAGCACCTACCGTCATGACGCCTGTGCTGAGCTTGGCAGACCCGTCGTCGCTGATAAGCCAGCCCTCAAGGGCCGTGTTGGCAGCCGGTGCCGGTACGTCCCTCATGCCGATGGTAATTGTGTCTCCAAGGCTTGCGCCGTCGGAGATAGTTGCTTCACCACGGGGTGATAATTCAGATATCAACACGGGTTCCTGGGCCATTGCTAGGCCCGTGGGCAGCGCCATGGTTAGCAATAGGGCCAGGAGGGATGCGACCCTGACTCCGGGTCTCTTAATGGACATTTAGCTGGTAACCCCCTGATTTAGGCAAAACGACTACGAGGCCTCGCCGACGACAAAAAGGTACCACAAGGGCGCGGCGTGGCCTAGGCTTGGCAGGGGAATTTTAGCACAGATATTAGAGATCGCCCACGAGAACCTGGTCTCCCGTGGGGTCACGGCTACCGCCCGCAGGCTCAACAGTGATGCCGATCGCGTCGAATTCACCCACCGGGACTACTAGCTGAATGACCGTTTGGCCGTACCCGGAAGCATCGACAGTGAACGTGCCTACACTGGTTCGTACACCGCCTTTAATGAGCCATATTTGATAGACAAGGTCATCCGGCAAAGGCGGAAGATCCAACACCGCGAGAATGCCGATACGGCCGTCGTTGGACATGAACATCATGCCCCGTGCCGGCGCCGACCGCTGGGATGACCAAAGCATGTTCACCGATCTGTCCGGCGTGGCGGCCATGTACGTCAGCGTTCTTTGTTCTTTAACGATGTCCATCATTTCGGACTCGTTTTGGGAAACGGTCTGCACCTGGTTGGCCAGGTCTGTCTGCTTATCGATCACTTCAGAGAGCAGTTCATCGACCTCGGCCATCGCGGAAGATTCCTGCTCCACGACGGCAGCCAACTCTTGCTGATCGGCCGTGACCGCGTCGATCTTGTCGGTCACAATCTGCAAGTCTTCCTGTATAACCTCCTGTAGCTTCGCCCGGGCCTGTAGCTCTGCCCCGGCGACCGTATCCTGCAACGCCAGTGTCTCTACGTTCTGAGTCAGCTGAGTTGAGTTGCTTTCCACCGAGTCAAGCCGGTTGTCCAGCCACACCCCGCCGACCACCAGTAGTGCGATTGCGACGGCACCCAGGCCCATAGCCGGGTGGGTCCAGCGGCTGCCCAATAGGGCCCGCAGGCCGGTTTCTGCTCGCCCTGAATCAGCCTGTGGAATGGGGTTGACCCGGACGCAGGTTCCGGAAGTCAGTTCGAATCGTGCGCCGAGATCGGCGTCTACCCTGGCGAACAGCGCCTGCGCCACCCAGTCGGGAACGGGCGCGCGTTCGGCCCCGGCGGCAAGTGACGCCAGGGACTCCGTTGACACCCTCTTCGGTCACCCATACACTCGCCGCCGTGAATAGGCTGTCAGGAAAGGTTGCAATAGTGACGGGCGCTGCCGGTGGCATGGGCGCCGCCGAGGCCCGGCTGTTCGCCGAAGAAGGGGCGACCGTCGTCGTCGCCGACGTGCAGGACGAGGCTGGAGCCGAAGTAGCCAGGCAGATAAACGACTCTGGAGGCTCGGCGCGGTACGTCTCTTTGGATGTATCGAGTGAAGCCGGCTGGACGGGCATTATCCGCGACACGGTTCAGGCCGACGGCTGCCTCGACGTACTGGTGAACAACGCCGGTGTGGGCGGAGGCGACGCTGAGATGGTCGACTTCACCACGCAGGACTGGGACCGGGTCATCGCCGTGAACGCAACCGGCGTCTTTCTCGGCACCAAGCACGCTGCGCTCGCTATGCGGCGCTCAGGGGGCGGGTCTATCATCAACATCTCCTCTATATACGGCTTGGTTGGAGCGGGGAGCGGGGCAGCTTACCCGGCGTCCAAGGGTGCCGTTCGGTCGTTCACGAAGGCGGCGGCGGTGCAGCTGGCACCCGACAATATTCGGGTTAACTCGGTCCACCCTGGCTTTA
>Ga0209402_10003026_pt1 | contig 16332 bp, 17 predicted proteins | sample ArcticOcean_MG_C_3_FD_187437 | JGI IMG/M metagenome (GOLD analysis project Ga0209402, IMG submission 187437) | Marine microbial communities from western Arctic Ocean - ArcticOcean_MG_CB8_126 (SPAdes) (version 2) | ecosystem: Environmental > Aquatic > Marine > Oceanic | place: Arctic Ocean... | reverse complement strand
GATGTTGAATTTTTTGGCGAAGATGCAACCAAATTACGTCCAGATCAGATACAAAAATTAGGTTTAACACGTACTTTCCAACATACACTTCTTTGGAGAGAGATGACTGCTATTGAGAACCTTCTTATACCTCCAAGAAATCAATTTGGTACAAATCCTTTAGAGGCATTATTTACTTATTTTAAAAGAAATGAAGAAGAAGAAAGACTTGCTAAAGCTTACAAAACATTGGAATCTTTGGAGATTACTCATATGGCTCATAATCTTACTAGTGAGTTGTCAGGCGGTCAAAGTAAATTAGTAGATATTGGTCGAGCTTTGATGGGAGAACCGGAGCTTTTACTGCTAGATGAACCTGTGGCTGGTGTTGCTGGACCTTTGGCTGAAAAGATTTTTAATAATTTACGTAAGATAGTTTCTGAAACTAAAATTTCGATTTTAGTTATTGAGCATAATATGGATTTTATTCTTAGAGCAGGTGTCGATAGGATAATAGTCATGGATCAAGGGAAAATTTTGATGGAAGGAACTCCTGATGAAGTTAAAGATAGTAAAGAAGTAATTGAAGCATACCTAGGTGGTCAATAATGAGTAGAATTTTAGATGTTACTGGTCTTGAGGGTGGTTATGGTAAAGTTCAAATTATGAATAATGTGGATTTGTATGTTGATGAAGGGGAATTCGTTACGGTAATTGGCCCTAATGGTTGTGGTAAATCTACTTTTATAAAGTTAATTTTTGGTATTGCTACCTACTATAAAGGAAGTGTTAAACATAAAGGAGAAGAAGTTTCAGGATGGCGTACTGATTCTTTAGTAAATAGGGGAATAGCTTATGTCCCTCAAATCGATAATGTATTCCCAAGTCTTTCAGTTAGAGAGAATTTAGAGATGGGTGGAATTAATCTTTCTCTTCCAATACTTGAAGAGCGTATTACTCGTTCCTTGGAAATGTTTGAAGATTTAAAGCCGAGAATGAATGATGTTGCAGCTTCATTATCAGGTGGTCAAAGACAAATGCTTGCTATCAGTAGGGCTTTGATAAGTGATCCCGATTTTCTTTTATTGGATGAACCTACTGCAGCGTTAAGTCCACTATACCAACAGCAAATTATTGAAAGAATAGATGCTCTACGAATAAAGGGAATTACTGTTTTAATTGTTGAACAAAATGCCCGTCTTTCCCTAGCCCGTTCAGATCGTGGATATATATTTGCTAATGGGCAAGTAGTTCATACTGATAAAGCAAGTGAAATTCTAGTGGATCCTCACATAAATGAATATTTTTTGGGAACTAAGAAAGATTAATAATTATGCTTGACTTCAGTAATCGTAAGCTTGCAATTACAAATTTATTGATGCTTACCGTTTCGGTTCTTTGGGGTTTGGCATGGCCTGTGGGTAGACTTCTTGCAACGGACTTACTTGAATTTCCATTCACTGTAATGTTTTTAAGATATTCATTCGCAGTTCCAATTCTTTTTGCCTGGATGTGGGTTAAGGAAGGTAATGTAATACCCAAGGTTGCAGATTACCGAGTCTTATTCATTATGGCTTTCACTTCGGTTTTTCTATACCAAATAGGCTACATGTATGGTATGCAAAAGACTGCAGCTTCGGATGCCTCTTTAGTAATTGGATTTAATCCTATTTTTGTAGCTATTCTATCTGTATTTGCATTATCTCATAAATTAACTAATCAGAGTCTTTCAGGAATGGCACTTAGCTTTACTGGAATATTACTCATCTTTCTTGCATCACCCAATATTGATATTCCGCTTAAAGAACGCTTGATTGGAAATAGTTTGATTATGTTTGGAGCTTTTGCATATGCTATTTACATAATAGTTATGAGAATATATGTTCTTGAATCTAAAGAAAATCAATTAAGTTCGTTATCATTAATTGCTTGGGTTTCTTTGGTTGGTTGGATTTTATTTATTCCTTTTACTATTTGGGAGTCTCCATGGGAACGTTCTTGGAGTCATGACGAATGGCTTTTGATTGGTTATTTGGGAATTCTTTCTACAGCACTTTCATATGTTTTCTTTGCAATTGGTGTTGAAGTTATAGGTGCTAATCGAGCTTCAAGTTTTGTTAATGTTGTTCCTATTTTTGGAATTTTATCTAGTTGGCTGTGGATAAATGAAAAATTAGGGTGGATACAATTAGTTAGTTTTGGATTGATATATTTTGGGGTTAGAATGGTTAATACGCAACCCCCTGAAGGACTCGCAAAGCCTAAATAGACTTTTTACAAAACAGGATTATGTTAGAGTCCTTTGAAGCTTGGCATCCCGTTCAGCAGGCATTAGGTGCAGGCTTATTCACATGGGGGATGACTGCGGCAGGAGCTGGTTTAGTTTTCTTTTTCAAAGAAATAAATCGGAAAATTTTAGATTGTATGCTTGGTTTTGCAGCTGGAGTTATGATTGCAGCTAGTTTTTGGTCATTATTATCACCAGCACTCGAGCATTCTGAAGCAAGTGGGGGAAGTTATAATGGAATTTTCCCAGTATTATTCGGTTTTGTTTTAGGAGGTATTGGCATGAGATTAATAGATCATTTTCTTCCTCATCTTCATCCTGGAGCTCCCCCTGAAGAGACTGAAGGAGTTAAGACTACATGGCACAGAAGTATGTTATTGATTTCAGCTATTACTCTTCATAATATTCCTGAAGGTTTGGCAGTAGGTGTAGCTTTTGGTGCTGCAGCTGCAGGAGATGAGCAGACATTTGGTGCTGCAGTTGCTTTAGCAATAGGAATAGGTCTTCAAAATTTTCCTGAAGGCGCTGCAGTTTCACTTCCTCTAAGACGTGAAGGTCTTTCTCGTAAGGACAGTTTTTGGTGGGGACAGTTATCTGCTTTGGTAGAACCTGTTGCAGCGGTTTTGGGTGCTGCAATAGTAGTTTTTATGGATCCTCTTCTTCCGTATGCACTTGCATTTGCAGCCGGAGCTATGATTTTTGTAGTAGTCGAAGAGTTAGTTCCTGAAGCCCACCGTGGAAAAAATGGAGATATTGCTACTATGGGAGTAATGGTGGGTTTTTCAGTTATGATGTGTTTAGACGTAGCTTTGGGTTAATTCAAATTTAGTGCCCGACTCGGTGTTTTTCAAAATATTTCTGGTGATATTCCTCAGCTATCCAGAAATCTCCAGCTTCTGTAATCTCAGTTACAATTTTCTTATCTGCTATTTTACTTTGTAAATAATTTAGTGATTTCATTGCAATTTCTTTTTGCATTCCAGTAAAGTAATAGATTGCTGAACGGTATTGATGACCTACATCAGGTCCCTGACGATTCAATGTGGTAGGATCATGTTTCTCCCAAAACATATTAAGAAGTGAATCGTAAGAAACAATATCAGAATCATAGTCTATCATTACTACTTCAGCATGTTCGGTAGAATTGCTACAGACTTGCTCATATGTAGGATTTTTAGTTTTTCCACCACTGTATCCCGAAACAACACTTTTTACACCTTTTAATTTAGAGAAATTATATTCAACACCCCAGAAGCATCCAGCTCCAAACATTGCTTTAGCCATTATTTAGTTCTCGAGTCTATCCAATTTTGAAATAGATTCATTCCTTCCTTTAAATCTTTTTTACCTATTCCAGAAAAAGCTAAACGGATATATGAATCACTTTCATTTTCTAGTGGTCTCCCAAAGTGATGTCTTCCACAGAAGCTAACTCCAGTATCTCTCAGTACTGCCTTTCGGAACTCTTCAACATCTTCAAAATTGATTCTCTTCATCAGATTAGTTATCTTTGGAAAAACATAGAAACCAGCTTCTGGAGAGTGTGCTTCAACACCTTCAATACTATTCATAGTTTCTACTATTATATCTCTTCTAATTCTCAACTTATCTAAAATATCTTGAGTTTCTTTCTTAGGAGCTCTTAGACCTGCTATTCCAGCATATTGTATGAAGTGAGTTGTACATGATTCCATGTTTACATTGAGTCTTGTAATTTGCTCTATTATTTTAGAAGGACCAATAGCACCTCCTAGTCTCCATCCCGTCATTGCAAATTTTTTGGAGAAAGTATACATTGTTAATGTACGCTCTTTCATTCCAGGAAGACTAGCAATTGAGCAAGGTGTTCCTTCAAAAAGTGTATCAAAATAGGCATCATCTGAGATTAAAAACATGTCATTTTGTATAACTAGATTAGCTAATCTTTCCATTTCAGTATTAGATGAAGAGGCCCCAGTTGGGTTGTTATAATTGTTATAAAATATGTGTTTTGCGCCTTTTCGAATTCCTTTTTCAATTGCCTCAAAATCTAATTCCAATCCAGAAGGATTGTCTAAATATCCATAAGGATGTGCTATACCTCCGTAAAATTCAATCTGAGATTCATAGATAGGATAACCAGGATTAGGATATAGAACAACATCTCCTTTTTCCATCATTGCAGCAATATATTTTCCAATGCTCGGTTTTCCACCAGGTTGAATTGAGACATTTTCAATATTATAATTAATTCCTCTTGAATTACCAACATCAATTGCTAGGGCTTCTCTTAGCTCAGGTATTCCTGGAGCTGGACAATAACCTGTTTTTCCAGATCGTATGGCTTCTTTTGCCCCTGAAACTACAGAAATAGGCGTTGGGAGATTAATATCTCCTAAATGGAATGGATATATTTTTATTCCAGTCTGAGCTAATTTTGCAGCTTCAGCAGATACTGCAAATGCCGTTTCACTTCCCAACAAATCCATTCTCTTAGCTACGTTCATATAATGTTTATAGGTGGAGAGTACATATTAATATTTTTTGCGTAATCTTTATACTTAACCATCAATCAGACACTTAATGGCCAGTGAATGGAGAAGGGAACTGAATGGGTGGTTGCAGGAACACATGCTTGCAACTAGTGCAGTAATTTCGATAATTAGTGGTTTTATGTTTTTTATTGGAATGGTAGGACAATGGTATTCAGATTCATCTATTGCCCCAACGGCAATTTTAGAGCTCATAGGTGATTGGGATATTTGGGTTTTGATTGTGGGTCTCATCATATTTTGTTTTTCACTTTACTACTTTTGGGATACTAGAAATAATATGTATAAATTTGAAGAAATGATATCTACTAGTTCTAAAAAAGAGTTCCAAAAGAACTGGACCGAGTTAGAACAATTGGCGAGATATCAACTTCCTAAAGAATACCGAAAGAGAGTAGCTGAAGCTCGTGAAAAATTTGGATTAAGATAATTGAAAAATTTTATATAGGGGCTTTTTTTCATTAAATCAACGAGAGGTTAACAACCTCAGGTTCATAACCGATGAATTCCAAGGACAAAGACATTAAAGAATCTCCCGAAATAGAGGTAGAATCTCCCGAAATAGAGGTCGAAGAGCCTCAGGTTCTAACCTCAGAACAACTTATAGAGGAATTAAGGGCTGAGATTGAGGATCACAAAGAGAATTTTATGAGACTTGCAGCGGATTTTGATAATTTCCGGAAACGTATAGATAGGGATAGAGTTCAACAAACTCTTCGAACTAAGGGTGAAGTTGTATCTAAGTTTTTAGAAGTAATAGATATTATTGAGCAGGCTAATAAAGCCGATTATCCTGATTTAGAAAGTTCATTAGACGGTATTTCAGGAGTACATAAATTAGTATCCGGATTTATGAGTTCATTAGATATTGAAAGATTTGATCCCTCTGGTGATCAATTTAATTTTAGATTTCACGAAGCATTGACAACTGTTGAAAAAGAAGGTATTGAACCAAATACAATAGTTGATGTTATACAATCAGGTTACAAACTTGAGGGTGAATTACTACGGCCAGCAAAGGTAGTAGTATCAAAAAGTTTTGAAGAAAAAAAAGAGATAAAAGGTGAATAAGATGGCAAAAGAAATGATAATAGGAATAGATTTGGGTACAACCAATTCGGAAGCAGCGTATTTAGAAGGAGGTAGACCAGTAATTATACCTTCAGCAGAAGGTTCTACATTTGGTGGAAAGATGTTTCCATCAGTTGTGGCATTTACAAAAGATGGTGAACGTATTGTAGGCGATCCAGCTAAAAGACAGGCAGTTTTGAATCCTGAAAATACTATAATGCATATTAAAAGAAAGATGGGTACCAAGTATAGAGTAACAATCAAGAAAAAGAAATATTCTCCTGAGGAGATTTCGGCTATGATTTTACAAAAAATTAAGACAGATTCTGAAGATCATCTTGGTGTAGAAATTAATAAAGCCGTAATTACAGTACCAGCATATTTTAATGATAATCAAAGACAGGCTACAATAGATGCAGGTAAAATTGCAGGCCTTCAAGTTGAGAGAATAATCAATGAACCTACTGCTGCAGCCTTGGCTTACGGTCTTGATAAAGAAGGTGAATATACTGCTGCAGTCTTAGATTTGGGCGGTGGAACCTTTGATGTTACAATAATGGAAATGGATAATGGCATCTTCGAGGTTATTTCTACCTCAGGAGATAATACACTTGGTGGGACTGATATGGATGAAGCCATCATTGATTATTTAGCCGATATATTCAAATCGGATAATGGAATTGACTTGCGCGATGATCCTGCAGCTAAACAACGCTTGCGTGATGCAGCTGAAAAGGCTAAAATAGAATTGAGTAACACACTTAAATCTACAATAAATTTACCATATATTTGGTCAGATTCAAGCGGTCCTAAGCATTTGGAACATGATCTTACAAGAGCAAAATTAGAATCTATTGTTGGTCCAGTTATTGCAAAATGTGCAAAGCCAATCAAACGAGCATTTAAGGATGCTAAAATGAAACCAGGTGGAGTTGACAAAGTTATTCTTGTAGGAGGTCCAACACGTATGCCTACAGTTCAGAAAGCTTTCGAAAAATTCGTAGGACGTAAGTCAGAAAGAGGTGTAGATCCAATGCAATGTGTTGCAATGGGGGCAGCCATTCAAGCTGGAGTTTTAGCTGGAGATGTAAAAGATGTTGTTCTTTTAGATGTAACTCCTCTAACTTTGGGTATTGAAACCGAAGGTTCAGTTTTAACACCATTAATAGATCGAAATACTACAATTCCAACAAATAAATCTAAGGTTTTCTCAACCGCAGCAGATAACCAACCAGCTGTAGAAATACATGTTCTACAGGGTGAAAGAACGATGGCAGCTGACAATGATACACTAGGTCGTTTCCAGTTAGTAGGAATTCCACCTGCAGCCCGAGGAACACCTCAGATAGAAGTTTCTTTTGATATTGATCGTAATGGGGTTATGAAGGTAACAGCAAAAGATTTGGGAACTGATAATGAGCAGCGTATTGAGATAACTTCGAAGTCCAATTTGAGTGATGACGAAATTGAAGATAAGATCAAGGAAGCTGAGGAGCATGCAGATGAAGATAAAGTATCTCGAGATTTGATTGAAACACGAAACCAGGCTGAATCATTTGTTTATGCTACAGACAAAGCTATTACCGATTTAGGAGATAAGATTGATGAGGATACGAAGTCTAAAGTTGAAGAATCCAAAGAAAAGCTTGAAGCAGCAATGAGAGAAGATGATTTAGAGTCATTAAAGAAAGCTTTAGAAGAGTTCCAGCAAGCATCTCAGGCTATCGGGCAAATGGCTTATCAGCAAGCCGCTGAGGAGCAAGCTCAGAACGAATCTTCAGAAAATGAACAAAAAGTTGATGATGATAATGTTGTTGATGTAGACTATGAAGAAGTTGATGAAGAAAAAGAGTAGGGAATAGATAAGGTATAAATTAACCCTTTACTATCTCCAATCAGATGTCCGATAAGATATCCTTCACTAATTTTGGTTCTAAAAAGAAAGTGAAAAAGGTTAAGCGTAAGCGTTCAGTGAAATCTGTACAAAATACGGAGAAATTATTGGATAGAGTTATTGAGGCTAAAAATTTGGCTGATGAAACAATAAATAGTTCTAATTCAATTTCTTTACCATTTATTGAATTTGAAATTATACAATCTAACTTATTTGATTCTGATATTTGGAATGAGTTTGAAATTAATTTAACAAATTCAGGTAATGGTTCTGCACATAATGTTACGATTTCCTTTGATAGATTCCAAACTAGAGGTCAAACTATAGTTGACAATTTAGATGAGGGTGAAGAAGTTACAATTAAAATAGAAGTACGAGCTAATACAAAAGATAAAGAAATAGTACGTATGGATCTCTATTATCATTCAGTAGAGGGTGACACTTTTACAGCAGTTCGTAGAGATTGGTTTCCTAATGACTATGAAGATTTGGCGATTTTTAAAACTGAAGTACCTCCTGGTGAAGAAGATAATTCTCAGAAATATTCACACAGAAAGGTATTTTCTGGTGAGTTGTACGTAGTTTGTAGTAAGTGTGGTGTTCGTGCACCTTCCAATTTTAGAATATGTGGTAGATGCGGTTCTCGGTTACAGAAGAGAGAGGATAGACGTAGTGATTGGGGAAGTAATCTCAATGAGACTACTGCAGTTCAAGACGGTCGTGAGGTATTAATTCAAAAGCTGAGGAAGTTGGGCGAGTTAAAAGACCGTGGAATGCTTAGTGATAAGGAATTTAAAGCAGCTAAATCTCAACTTCTAGAGTAGACTATTTAGAGAGATTCAGCCCATTCGACGTCTTCATCAAAATTCCCATCTGAGACTGGTCCTTTCTTCGTCTTATCGGCTACCTTATTATTTAGCACAAATATGAATATTATTAGTATCATTGCCCATTGAACAATCATTGTAATTATTGTGAAGAGTCCAAGCCCCATTCCCTCAATTGGAGAGTGGCTTTGATCTTGTAATTTTTCATATATAAAGAATCCAAATACAGCAACGAATTCAATAGGAAAGACGTATTTGATAACATATTCCCACCATTTACCAATTTGTATATCAGCATATTGCGTATTTATCAATTCTTTTCTAAATTTACTTACACCAAATTTCATTACAACTATCGCAACCATTAATCCTGAAACAATAAGTCCGGTACCCCAAACAAAATCTTGGTTATCTAAGAATTCCAAACTAAATGCAGAGGGTATACCTGCTAATGCAACGGCAACAGCAATGTAGCGAACAGCTTCCTTTCTTTCCCATCCCATATCTACAAAATTAACAACACAACCTTGCAAAGTGGAAACCATAGATGTTAATGCAGCAAAAGACATTGCCAGAAAGAATATACTTCCCACAATCCATCCTGCAGTTCCCATTGAAGCAAACAATGCAGTTAAATGAATAAATGTTAATCCAGAAGATCCCGATTCAACGGCTTCTAATCCCTCAGCAGTGCTATCAGATAATGCAAAGACAGTTCCCAGAACGGCCACACCAGCTATTAATGAAACAGAATTATTTCCGAGCCCAGTTAAGAATGCATTCAATCCAATATCTTCTTTCTTTCTCATGGCAACAGCATAAGTGATTGCCATTCCAAATCCAGCAGATGTTGACCAGGCAGATTGTGTTAAAGCACGAATCCAGGTTTCTCCTTTGAATAAATATTCACCTTGTGGTATGAATAGGAATTTTAGTCCAGTTATAGCCCCTGAAGGATTTAGAATAAATGGATAAATCATAGCTACAATTAAGAAAGCTACGAGAAGAGGTATCAGTATCATATTTGCTTTTTCAATCCCACTTATTCCATTATAAACAATAAATGCAGAGAAAGCTACAGCAATTAATTGGAAAAATACAACTTCCATTGGTGAACTTATGAAATTATCCCATAATGCTTGGGTTTCAGTAGTATCTGATGCATCACTCATGTCTCCAGACAACGCAATCCAGAAGTACCGAATAGTCCATCCCATTACTACTGCATAGTAGAAGCCTACAGCAGTTCCAACCCACATCATCCATATTCCAAGCCAAGTAAAATTACGGCCAGCCATATCTCTCATGGCTCCTACGGTTCCAAGTCTTGTCTTTTTTCCGATGGCAAATTCAGCCATCAATAAAGGGATTGACCATGCAAATAGGAAAAAAAGCCATCCTATCATGAATGCTCCACCTCCATTTGCGGCAGCCTCTCTTGGGAATCTCCATATGTTTCCAGTCCCTACTGCAGCACCAATTGTAGTTAGGATTAATCCTAATCTTGAGGAAAATTGTTCAGATGGCTGATCATCTGCCATTTTTAGCTTCCTTTAGCCGTTTTTTTTGCTATCTTTGGTTTAGGAAGGCTGTCCTCTTCATTTTTCTTTCGTTCAGCTTCGGTTGCAATTCCTACGGTTTTGTATAATCCGCCCCAAACAACACCATACATTATTCCCATCATAATTGCTACAGCAAAGAAATCTACAATAGCATTTCCAAATCCAATAATATCATCTACAAAGATTTCAATTGGTTCTGCATTTCCGTACCCAGTAAATACGAAGCCACCTCCAAATGCATTTGCTAAGCGTGAGTCTTGTGCTACAGCATAAAATTGTACATTCATTGATTCTTCAGTTTCGGGTATGTATGCTTTGTACACTGAGTCTCTAACAGGTACTCCGCCAGTATTATTGTAATTCGAATAATCTTTTAGATCACAATTTTCTATACAATACATAGGCACTTCATTCCATATATTTTCGGGCATTTTCTCGGTTCTGTATTTTACTAATAATGAATCTTTTAGCATGTATTGAGCGTTGTCCACTTTCACTTTAACTGCGATATCATCATTTGAATAGATTCTATCTTCATCAAATTCAATATTTGTATCAGTTCCAAATCCAACATCTACTGCATCACCTTTTTCAGATAATATAGTTAGCTTTGGCATCATGGTTTCCTCAGGAGAATTAATAGTTCCGACTCCTAAGTTTCCATAGTCTGAAGTAATCATTTGGCCAATTCTAGCTTCAGGAGATTCATCAAGGAAATGCATATTCGTCAAAAGGTGCATTCTTACGGTTGGCCTAATTAATAAGGGATCTGCATGAAATCCGCCTTCAAGTCCACCTTGATTACCATAATTTAGTTCAACAGTATAGGAAAAAGATCCCTGCATACCATACAGAAAATCATTGATGTCCCCAGATACTTTGTATCCACCTTGATCTTTCCAATTACCATATCCTGTAAGATTCATCAAAGGTTTGACTTGATTTTCCATATACAATTCATGTGGAGGATCTTGGTCCTTGTAACCCCATGGCCATATGTACAATGCCGAGTAGGAGTGATAAGATACAGAATTCATGAAATTATGTTTCATATCATGAGCTTCCTTACGGTAATTGTTTATGTAATCTCCATCTGGAGCTGTAACGAACATTTCTGGCCAATTAGTTCTAATAATTCCATTCTGATAGTCTTCTAGATATTTATTTTGAGGATAGTCATCATATATATCTAATCTCCAAGTTAAATATTCAATTACTTGTGTTTCAGGTTCAGAGAATCCACCTTCTTTGTCTTCATCAATTTTCCCATCACCATCATCATCGGTATGTTGAGCATCAGGAGGGTCTTCATCTACTCCCGTTTGTGTATTTTGTTCACCAACACTTGCAAATGGAATATCACAGTTTAATTCACAATCACCATCATTGTCTACTTGTTCTCTAGGTCCATGGTAAACATCCGAACATATATTGTCATCATCAACTGTAAATTCAGGTTCCAAATCATCACCAATTAATGCAGTAAATTGAGTATTATGCCCCCACTCGAAAGGATAATTACGATTAATGTCGACTCCGTCACATGTGCCGCCATAGCGATCATCCTGATCATTATCTCGCATATTTTTTCTCCATAATCTACTTGGATCTTCACGATCATAATTATATCCATCAGGGTTCAAAAGTGGGACAATCCAAATTTCTCTATTATTTACTAGGTGAGTAATACGAGCTTCGCTAGGATCCTCATCTATTCCCTCATCAATTATCCCATCCCCATCGTTGTCAATTCCATCGAACCATGCGAAGCCATCTTCAGGAACTATTTCTCCATCCCCATCATTGTCAATTCCATCAATTATATCTTCATTTATTAGTCCGTCACCATCATTATCAGTGGGCTCCATTCCGTAAAAGTGAGTTAAGAAGTAAGCAAAGTACATTGGCGTTACTACAGTCATCCATTCTCTAGCATGATGATTTCCTACGATAAAGAAAGTCTCTTCATCGGGGTCATCATAATAGTCCGGCTCATTGGCCACATTATCTGATATCTTAATTCCATAAATTTCATTTCCTTGCCAAGTTTGTCCGGCAGGTATAATGTCAGTTAACACATAAAGTTCTACAATCTCAGGATAATTATTTTGAAAAACAAGTAAGTCTGAATAGACTTCCGCTGAGGTATCATAATACTCATCGAATAAGATATCAAAAGGGAACGTGTTTGTTCTGTCTAATGTGTCATTTTCATCGGTTTCAAATCCATTTAATGGGTTATTTTTCTCTTGAAATGTAGAGGTTTCAACCGAGCCAGTACTCATGGTAGTCAAAGTTAACATAATGGCTAAAGCGACTGATGAGATTCTATTCATGTAATTGCAATGAGAGACTAGTAATTATAAGATTTTACCACACCTATCTTATTATTAGCGTCACTCATTACACAAATATAATGCTTAGGTGCAAAGATTGTCCACATTGGTATGGTGGAGAGGATTTTGGTTATGGTAGTTGTCGTCTTAAGCTTCAAAGAAGCGATAAAAAATTCTTGACTTTTGGTCAACAAGACTGTGATGAGGGTTTGTTCGATGATTAATGTTAGGGATTTAAAAAAATCTGAGCTTAAGTTTGCGAAATCTCTTACAGATCAAGAAGATTGGAGTAATTCTACAGAAGATTGGAATCGACTTTTCCGAATTAGCATTCCTTTGGTAGCTTATGATGGAGATAATCTTCTCGGTATTGCGACTTCATTTGATTATGGAAATTTAGGGATGATTGGTAATGTTGTAGTTTCTTCTAATCATCGAGGTAAAGGCGTTGGTCAGGCTTTGTTAAAAGAAGCTATGAAAAGATTGGAATCGTGTAAATCAGTTCGTGTACATTCTAATATGGATGTTATTTCTTTTTATAAAAATTTAGATTTTATGGCAGAAGGGATGTCTACCTTATTTAGATTAGATGCGGATATGAAATCACTTCAGCCCTTTGAGATAGATACGGATGATAATATAGTTTCAGCAGAAGGTTATTGGGATGAAATATTAGCGATGGATTTACGCCAATTTGGAGCTGACAGGTCACATTTTCTTAAGGAAATTAATGATTATCTACCTCAATGTTCATTTGTGGCACTTGATAAAGACGGAAATATGAAGGGGTTTATCATGGCTAAAGGTGAAGACAATTGGTATGAGATAGGCCCTTGGATAGTTGAACCAGGGTGTAAAAATTGGCAAGGGTTGCTCCAATCCTCAGTTCAAGTTATTCCGGATAATTCTATAGTTGAGGTCTTTGTTCCAGCTCCTAATTTTCGAATTACGAATTTATTGGATTCTATAGGGTATAATGCCAAATCATATTGTATGTCTATGTATTATGGTGAAGATTGGCCAGATGAAGGAAATATTTGTGCAAGAGGTGGAGGTGATAAGGGTTGAAATTATTTAATACAGTTTCAGGCCAAAAAGAATTATTTCATTCAGAATCCAAAGAGTTGGGCTTGTATATTTGCGGACCTACAGTATATTCGGATACACATCTTGGTCATGCTAAGTCATATGTTTCTTTTGATATATTGAAGAGGTGGTTAGGTTATCATAATTACAAAGTTAATCATATTCAAAATTTTACAGACGTATCAGACGAAACAGCTCTGGAATCATCTAAGTCAAATATAGATGAATTGACATTTACAAGAAAATATGAAAAAGAATTTCTCGGAAAAATGAAATTACTTTCCAATTTGCCTGCAACAAAATATACGAGAGCTTCAGAGTTTGTTGAGCAAATAGCTAGAGAAACTAAAAAGTTACTTGATAAAGATGAAGCTTATCAGACTGAAGAAGGTATTTTTCTAAGAATAAAACAAGAAGATCACGGTAAATTATTAGGTGTTAATTTGGAAGAGTCTTTAGCTCAAGGAACTTCTGAAGTCGATCCCGGACCTAAAGAAAGCCCTCATGACACTTTACTTTGGGGCCCTCCAATTGAAGGCGGTAAAACTTGGAAATTTGAAGGATTATCTGAAGGAAGGCCAGGTTGGCATTTAGAATGTACCTTAATGTCATCATCAGAATTAAATTTACCGATTGACATTCATTGGGGTGGAATTGATTTAATATATCCACATCACGAGACTGAAATGATTCTTGCTGAAAAGATAGGTTTAGGAAATTATTGTGATTTTTGGATGCATAATGGACTTATGGAAGATGCAGAGGGTAAATTATCAAAATCAAGAGGAGAAAGGATAACTTTAGAAGAAGTTTTCAAGGATTGTCCACCGGCAGCTCTTAGATTTTATATCTTAAATCATCATTATCGAGAATTCACACCTTATTCTCCTGAAGGATTACTTATGGCATGCCAAGAAGGTGAACGTTTAGGAATTAATGCCGTTGATTGTATGGTTGTAGAGCCCACAAATCCAAATGATGACGAGGAGATGGCAATTTTGGTTTCGAAGTTTGAAGCTGCACTAGATGATGATTTAGATACTCCTAAGGCACTTGACGTATTGAGAGAGTTGGATATTATCGCCGGAGACAGGTTAAAGAATAATGGAGATATCGCTCCAATATCGGGAATGTATAGCTTGTTTCAATGTGTTTTGGGTGTTTTTTCTTAGTTAGTCGTTAAATTCTTTCAAAATAGCATCAGTAACATCAGAAGCCGGTAGGTTTTTCTCCATCAACCAGCCATACCATACGATTGATATTTTAGTGCCAGTTTCAGTTTTTTTCGCTTTAAGGATTCTATCTTTCACAATAGTTTTTCCATCGAGTAAAATACCTGTTTTTCCAAATGCAAAAGGGCGAGGATATCCAAGATAGATAATACTTAGAATCAGAAGCCCTAATGATAGATAAATTCCTGTTTTTTGAACATAGTCTAGTGAAATAATGAATATCATAGTACAAGGAATTAGTAAACTATTTATTCCTTTTCTTTCCATCTCTTTCCAGAAATTTAGAGTAACTACTTTACTTCCTTCTTCGGGCTTTCGGAATAAAATAATTACATCATACAATAGAACAACAAGTAAGATTGCTTTTGCATAGAAGAGAAGTTCATCCATTTCTTACCTCAGAAACTAATTCCCAAACTTCTTCAAATATTTCTTCTGGAGTTCTTGTAGAATCAATGATTCGAACTAAGGGATCATCCTTCAAATTTAGATATGCTTCTCTAACTTTTTCCAAATGTTCTTCTTTTTCAAATACATCGGCTACGCTATGGCCTATCACACGTTTCATCGCTAAATCAACGGGTAAATCAAATATTAGTACAATATCTGGTTTAGGAGCAAATTCATTATCTTTTCTTATCCTATTAACATCAATACCGGCTGCAGCTTGGTATGCCATAGTCGAATAATAGTATCGATCCATCAAAACAATTTTCCCTTTCTTAAGAGCAGGATTAATTTTATCATTTACATGTTCTTTTCGATCCATAACGAATAAATCTAGAATTTGTTCAGTGGTTGCTTCTCTTTTTCCACTAAGCATTTCCCATAATTTTTTCCCATATTTACCGTTTGTAGGTTCTTTTAAAATTATGGTTTTTTCATTATTCTCTTCAAATTTTTCCATCAAAAATTTGCTTTGAGTAGATTTCCCACAACCGTCAATTCCTTCAAGATTAATGAGCACTATGCAGATATAAGAAGGGCCTTAATTAGAGGATTTGTTGAAATTATTTTCTATTTTTCTTTGCTTGTTCTTCAATTAGTTCTGGGTTTCTGTTGGGTCTACAATACCATGTTAAATATTCTTCGTCACCTTTTTGAAATCGGTCAATGAAAAAGTTTCCTCTTCCATATTTTTCTTCACCAACTTCCTGGAGTGCTTTCTTCATAGCTCTACTAATTACTAAATCTCTTACAACTTCCTTATCTTTCCAGATTAGTATAGGAATTAGGTCTGAATTATTTAGAATGATATATTCATTGCTTTCCACATATATCTCTGTATTTTCAGATATATTGTCTAAGTCCATGATTGTCAATGGTGACTCCTATTATTATTTTGCCATTAAAGCTAACACTATCATCAGAACGGCGAAATTGCTAGTCCCTGCAAGATCTGTAACCTTGTCAAATTTCAGCGTGTACGCTATAGCAAAAAAGCTCATTTGCATACACACTGTCAGCAACAGTGCTATCAGAATAAAATGGTCGTTGTTTCTTATTAAATCAATCATCTCGAGGCTT
>Ga0209402_10003022_pt1 | contig 16338 bp, 20 predicted proteins | sample ArcticOcean_MG_C_3_FD_187437 | JGI IMG/M metagenome (GOLD analysis project Ga0209402, IMG submission 187437) | Marine microbial communities from western Arctic Ocean - ArcticOcean_MG_CB8_126 (SPAdes) (version 2) | ecosystem: Environmental > Aquatic > Marine > Oceanic | place: Arctic Ocean... | reverse complement strand
TATTTAACTGATGATGAAATTGATCCGAAGAAGTTAGAACAAATGGACATCATGAAGATTTTTGAATCATCAAAAACTATCTTAGATAAAGATGATCATGGGGATTTTGAATATCGCATTGATGGGCTGATATACTTGCCTGTCAACCTACCTGTTAAATCAGGATGGGATGGAATACCTCCTAAAAATATAAATGGAACATGGGAATTTAATTTTAAATGGAAACCACCTGAAGAAAACACAATTGATTTTATGATTAAAGTTAAAAAAGAATTAGTAAAGTCTGTAATGAAGGAACAAATCCATCCTTATAAAGATGGAAATATCCTTAAAGACTATAAAAAAGTAGAATTAATCGTGGGATATGATATAAGAGGTGATGATAGAATTAACTTTTGTATGGATATTTTATTAGATAAAGAAATGAAAGAAGATGAAAAGAGTAATAAATTAAGGAAATTTGAGATTGAAGGATTTAATGAAACAAACATACCTTTACTTAATGGGAAGATGTTGTGTGATAATTATTCTAAAGATGAAATTAAAAATGGAGATATTGTTGAGATGAGATTTAATGGTGAAGCGGGAAATGGTATGTTCTGGGAACCAATTCGTGTTCGCGATGATAAATTAAAACCACAGTTCTTTAAAATCGCGAATAATGTATGGGAAACAATCCAGAATCCAGTAACTACAAATATGATTCAAGGAGGATACAAAGATTTTGAAAAGAGTATAGAAGTTGTAAAAGAAGAAGGAAAGTATTATGTCTTAAATTCTGAAGATATATTGACAGAATCAGTTCCTCTACGGAAACTTCACAATTATATTAAATCAAAATTAATCTCAGGAGTATGTTCTTCATTTAGTAAGCAAATAAAAGTTTTAGATTTATCGATAGGTCGCGGTGGAGATATTAAAAAATATCTGAATAAAGATTGTAATGTAAAACTACTAGTGGGTTTAGATATTTCATCAAATTACACAGAATCATGTAAAAGATTCTATTATGAAAAAACCCCTAAACCGATAGGTATATTCTTACGAGCGGATACAAGTAAGAATATCTTGAATGGAGAATGTTGTGATATTAATTTTTCAGGTATTCAAGGAAGTGATGAAGATAAGAAGCATTGTTCAAATATATTATCTATTATTTATGATAAAGTAAAACCAATTGATAAAGAATATGAACCAATATATAAGAAATACAAAGGAATTGCTAAGGATGGATTTGATGTAGTAAGTTCCCAATTTTCAATGCATTATTATTTTAGAACCGAAGATACATATAAAAACTTCCTTCAAAATCTTTTAGATAATGTTGTGGTTGGTGGTTATTTTATCGGAACTTGCTATAATGGAATGAAAATATACAATGAATTCCTTGAATTAGAGAAGAGGAAAAATGAAGAAGAAAATACTGAAGAAACTTCAGAAGAAACCGAAGAAACTTCGGGAAATTCTTATGAAATGCCTGAAAAGAATTATAATAAGATAAGTTATGTTAATAATACTGGAAATATGGTCTATAGTATTGAGAAAAAGTATCAGGTTGATGATTTTGATTATTCAGAAGATGATATTGATAATATGTTTGGCACAGAAATCGATGTTTATATGGATTCCATAGGACAAACATTCACAGAATACCTTGTAAATTTTGATTTCTTTAAGGATTCTATGGAAAAAGTAGGTTTTGAGCTCAAAACACCTGAGAATGTTCCTAAAAAACACTCCACTATTCTAAGAAGTGACTATATTGAAGACGGATTAGGAAGTTTTAGACAAATTATTGAGAAGATCCCCGAGATAAAAGAATCAGATCAGGAATTTAATAGATTTTACTCAGAAGCTTCTGATATGGTTAATAATCTTTTCTTACAAAGATTAAGTTCATTCAATAATTATTTCATCTTTCAAAGGAAACAATAATTTTATTAATATATATATATCTGTGATCTTACTACTTAAAATAAAGGATATTAATTCATGTATGAAAAACTATAGACTAGGGATACATGATAAACAACTTTTTTATGTTAATAATGGCAATCTAAATAAAGTAATTTATACAGGTAAAGATAAATTAATTAATTCCAAATGTAAAATTGACAATTGTGATCAAAAAAAATGGGATAAATGTAAGAAATATATGAATCCATATGAATATATTTATACATCATCAAATACACGGAAAAATATATGTAGTGTTTCACCCGTTAGTAGATCCTATTTTAAATTACATGAAATGATAGTTGATCTAAAATTAATTAATTTTAAAGAAAACAATACATTTATCTGTATTGCGGAAGGACCTGGTGGTTTCATACATTGTCTACACGATCAGTTTATATCAAATAAAAAAACATTTTTAAACCTACACGCGATAACATTAATATCATCTGATCCAACAATCCCTTACTGGAATAATAATATTGTAAGGGACCCAAAAAATAAACTTTGTGAAGGTTCTGATGGAACAGGTAGTATTTATGTTTTAAAAAATGTTGAGATGTTCATTGATACGATAAAAAATGATAAAAATTTTTGCGGTTTAATTACAGCTGATGGTGGCTTTGATTTTTCGGATGATTATAATTCACAAGAAGATTCGTCCTATCAACTCTTATTATCCGAAATCTACATCGCATTAAATGTTCAAGATTTAAACGGATCTTTTATCATTAAAGTATTTGATTTATTTAATTATCAAACTGTTCAACTCATCTATTTATTATATTGTAGTTATTCCTATATTGAAATTTATAAACCGACAACCAGTCGTTTATCTAACTCCGAGAAATATATAGTATGTTCTGGATTTCAAGGGGTTTCAAAAGAAATATTAGAAAATATCAAAGAAAATTTTAATACTCCTGAAAAAATAAATTACGATGTCCCCAAATCATTTATAGATGATATTAATAATTATAATGATATATTTGTGAAAGGACAAATAGATACAATAGAAAATATCTTAAAAAATATTGAAAATTATAAGGAAATGCCAACAAGAAGTCAAATAAAGGACGCGATTAAATGGTGTGAATTATATCATTTACCAATCAATCGTAATTGTATTTATTTATAAATTTATATCCTATTACTTCTATTGCTACGCTTATTATTACTTCGTTTATTATTACTTCGTTTATTATTACTTCGTTTATTACTTCTTTTATTCTTTTTTCTATTACTTCGTTTATTATTACTTCGTTTATTATTATTACTTCGTTTATTATTATTACTTCGTTTATTATTATTACTTCGTTTATTATTATTACTTCGTTTATTCGTTCTTTTAAAAGTTTTCATTTTATTTCGGTTTTTCTGTATATATATTCCCTTCCCACCATCACTAATTTTTTCAAAATAAACTACGTTGGGATCATCTTTTTTATGTAAAGGAACCCACCCTTCTTTAGTATTACCTTCTGTATCTTTATATCTTATTTTTAATTTAACAACACCATCGTATTCTTTTGATTCAATCAGAGCTTCGCGTTGAATCACATCATCCTTTTTAAAAAGCAGGGGCCATTTCCTCTGCTTTAATACATGCTTCTTCCCCTCGATATCATCGAAAATTGGCACAGCCCTTAAACATTTATATTTCCCGGCATAGTCCTCCGAGGTACCAATTTCCATGGAGCGCCCGGCGACCCCATCTTTACATTTTTTATTATCTTCAGTCCCTTTACAATGCTTATTACAAAGTTCATCAGTGGTACCCGGTGGAGGATTTTCACAGTATGGTGATGGCGGCGCTGCTGGATCCCCTTGTCCTGGATCCACGTCACTCTTCTTCTTCCCTTGGATTTCGCTTGTAAGCCCTATATTACTGAAAAATGCCATTATTTTTTCACGCATATCAAGGTATTTATCATCTCCTTTAAATCTATCTACAAATGTTTTTAAGAAATCTGTTAATATTTTTGCTACCTCTGTTCTTTTTCTTTGATCTAATGTTTTTTTATCCTTCCCCACTATTTTTATAATATTCTCGTGAGCATCGTAAAATAATTCAGAAACTTTTTCAATTTTAAGGATTTCAGCGGAAACATCGGTACCAGCGGAAACATCGGAACCAGCGGAAACATCGGAACCAGAGGAGGTTTGTGTTTCTAAGACGGCTTCTGTTTTTGCGCTTTGAAGTTTCTCCATGTTTTTTTTAACATCAAAACGATATGTCCCATCCGCATGTTTTACTTTAAAACTATCCTCCAAATCCAGGTAAACGTAATTATTTCCTTGTTTATAAGATTTTCCATCTTCTTCAAGATATAACCTTGGATATATACCACCTTCTAAGACAATCAAATCATATAATGTTTTTTTCATATGTTTTAATAATTTTGAACTGTCTAACTCCATAATTATATAATATAATATAATATAATATAATTCTTAAAAGAATAATTTAGAAAGAATAATTTAGAAAGAATAATTCTTATTCTCAGGTAAGTCCGCCAAGTCTAAAAACGTTTCATTATTTGATGAACTTGCAAAGACATCCCCATAAAATTCGCCACCATTGATGGGTCTTTCGTTCTTTCCATTTATCCCATCAGACTTCGTATTTAATTTCCCAATGGAATCTAGGACTTTATTATATTTTTCATCCATAATTAGCTTCGGTGGGATATTTTGAATACGGTCATTAAATTCACAAACAACTTCTCCATTATTTAAAAAACATCTATCTGGTAAATGGTTTTCAGATTGAGGAGAGGTTTTGTCGTGAAATTCATTTACGTTAAAAAACGCACCAACATCCGTTAGATTGTCATTAAATTTAACACGATGATATGACGGATGCTGTGATACATTATCATCACTCCATGCTTTTTCAGGATCAGAGCCTACGAATGAAAATTCAGTGGATCCAATCGGGTTTGCTGAAAGTATATCCTCCTTAACATATTCTTTCTCAGCATAAATTGGTTTAATATTTCCCCCTTTATTCCGTATGATTTGTTTTGGGGAATCATCAACTTTGGGGAAAAAGAAATTTGGAATATTCTTAATACCATTTGATAATCTCTGTGTAATCGAAGAGGATTGGGGGACTGGAAAATTTCCCAAATCCTTTTTCCCATTCATTCCATTTCTTCCATTCCTTTCGGTAACATTTTTATTTAGATAGTTCGATAGAAATAATATCACAATGATGGAAATTGCGCCTATCAATAATTCATTGTTTTTAATTTTCATTTATTATTTATTATTTATTATATATTATAAATATAAAAAAAATCATTAAAATTTTCTTTATTATCACAAGAAAACCCCAAGGTTAAATGATTTTTGTATTTCTTCAAGAAGATTGAAACATTATCTATTTTGTTTTCATATTGAATATATTCATCTTCTAAATCAACTTTATAGAAGTTAAAAGGATTACAGGGTGTTGATTCTAATTCTTGAATTAATATATTATTATTTTTATCATATGATATTGTAATGTCTTTTACATACTGATATGATATTATACCATCTCTGTATTGAATTAAAACATTATTTATCCAATATTCTTTAACTTTGCCAATTTTTGTTAAAGTAAATTTTTTTATTAATTCTTGTAGTTTTTCTAAAGGAATATCTTCGTGATAAGTGTTTTCATTTATTTGAAAACAAGTATGAAAAACAAACATATTTATTAAAAATTAGAGTTATGTTTTTATATAGTATTCATGATACTCTTTAACCAAAGGTATTTTCACTTGCTCTAAATACTTTTAACCAAAAGTATTTCACTTGCTCTAAATACTTTTAACCAAAAGTATTTTCACTTGTATAAGTAATATATAAGAAACCATCTTTATCCTTTTTAGATTCATATACACTACCTACAATTTCTGAACTTGATGAGAGTGAACCATTAATCGTTATAAAAATGGATTCAGATGAATCCAATCTAATTCTCTTTCGAATGATATAAGTAAACTGCCCCATGGTCATATCTTTGGGAACTAAATATTTGGATTTATCGATATCATCCAACTTACATGTATGGTGTCTCTCAACGATGATAGGGATTCTATCAGGGTATTTACTCAATACACCCATAGATTCAGCGTATCTTTTTTCAAAATTATTTTTTTTTCTAAAACTAGTTTCCATTTTTATTATTCACAATATTTTATTTAAAGGTTTTTAATAATAGAATAGAATATAATATGAAACTTGTAAGGGTGAATAAAGATGGAAGCATGCATGATATTGATTTAATCCTTAAGAAGAAGACATTAATGAATCAACTTAATAAAAAATCATTGTCAAAAGGACACGGTCAATTATGTGAATTATATAAATGGTGTTATGATAATAAAAATATTATTTGTTATGGGTGGTTTGACGGAGACGCAGGTTTTGAAAATAAACACGATTTAATACCAAATGGGAATTCATCTTTCTTAGAGGAAGATTCTTCTGAAAAACTACTATTCGGGGATTTATTTTTAGTATGTTTTAATGAGAAAGATAAAATAATAGATTATTGTGTTTCTGATTATGCCGAGTATTATAGTATAGTAAATGATGGTTTTGATAGTTGTTCAGAAAATGATTTCACGGATGATGATGATACAGATACAGATACAGATACAGATACAGAAGGTATGAAAGAAAACGATTTAAATAAATTCATTGTAGATACAAAAGATTCAGATGATTCAGATGAATATATTGGAGATGAAGAATTGGAAGAAGATTCAAATGATTATTAATAAATTTGAATTTATTTAAACATTTTTTTAAATAAATAAATAAATAAATAAATATTATGGAAAAATTTTCAAATAACAATGATAAAATACGTGAGAAATATGTCTTTCATTTTGATAAAGTTATTGATGATTATTCATTATCAAGACAAATAGAACAAAGTATCTATAATTATATCATATCTTTCTCAAGAGAAAAAAATATTCAAAGGAATTGGAGTAATAAGGTATTTCATAAATTATATGTTTCAAAGATTATGTCCGTATACCTAAATTTAAATAAAAATAGTTACATCCAAAATGAAAACTTTCTAAATAAAATAAAAAATAAAGAAATAAAACCAGAAGATATTGGAAACTTGAGTGTTTATGATATATATCCTGAGAATTGGAAAGATCTTATGAATCTTAAGTCAAAAAGAGATAAAATTAGATATGAATTAAAACCGGAGGCCATGACTTCATTATTTAAATGTAGAAAATGTAAAAGTAGAGAGACTTCTTATTATGAGGTTCAAACAAGGTCAGCAGACGAACCTATGACGCAATTTATCACATGTTTAAGTTGTAGTAATCGTTGGAGACAATAATATTGTTCTAATACATTCCAATACCATTATTATTGACAACATTTGTGCTGCATTTACCCGTTGTACAAACTTGTTGGACTTTAGGTGGGGAAATAGTTTTGGAGCCATCACACGTTTCACAACCATAGTATTGGATATTATTTGAATTAATATTATCCATAATTTGATCGGCATATCTAGTTAGATAAGTTCTATATTGCCAACTGGTCATATCTTTTTGAATTGCTAAATTATGAGCACAATTTGGAGAATAATCTGTTATGAAACGACCATCAGACATTCGAGCTGGAAAATCAGACTTCATATTATCAGGAACTTTTGACATTTATATTACTAATTATATTTTTTTTTTAAAGCAAAACACAATTCTATTTTTCGGTTTCTTTAATCCTTTCAATTAATTTGGTTTTGTTCCCTGAAATAGGTAAATTCAAAGACTTACATTTTTCCTTTAACTCATTTACTGAGTAATTACCCAACCCTTTACCAACATCTTCACCATTCCCTTCATCATTCCCTTCATCATTTATCTCATTGATATCTAAATATTTTTCTTTTAATTCTTCAGTGATATCTACAATATCTTCTAAACCGTTTCCATCTTCTAAATCGTTTCCATCTTCTAAATCGTTTCCATCTTTTCTTTCACTTTCATCTGAATACTCGGATCTTTCGTCCAATTCTTCTGACCGCCCATCAGTATTATCAGACCTTTCATCCGAGTATTCAGATCTCTCATCCGAATTACTTGATTTATCATCAGAATACTCAGACTTTTGATCGTTTTCAAGATCTATTTCTTTTCCTAATCCTTGTTCTTTCTCCAATCCTTGTTCTTTCCCTAATCCTTGTTCTTTGCCTAATCCCTGTTGATTTATTTGTTGTTGCCGTTGTCTTAAAAAATGCTGCTGTTCCATCATTTGTTGATGGTTCATCACCCTTTGTTGTGGAATCGGGGGAGGATTCTGCATGTTTCTAGAATCTTCCTTACTATCATTCGCAATTAGTTCATCCACTTTTTTGCTTAAAAGGTCTATTTTTAACATGATTTTCTTATATTCTAGATAAGCCAGGACACATAAAGAAATGATGATTACGACTAAAATGATCATTGGGAGATTCGATTGAACTTGTAATTCTTGTTGAACCATTATTATTTAATTTAAAAAAAATAATATTTTTTGTTTTTTAACTTAAAATATTATATTAGTAATAATTAAATGGATAGTATTTATGAGATAATTCTTGATGTTGACGATGATATAATTAATATGATTTATGATATCATAAGAATAGTTACGTTACAAGTTGTTACACAATCCTTATTTTGTATGAGTAATAAGGAAATATCATTCTTTAATATACACTTCCTTCAAACATTATTATTCCTATGTATAAGTATTGCCTTTTATTGGTTAATTGTTAAAAAGATTTTAAAAATTTTAAAGATTAAAGAAAAAAAGGAGAATGAATCATAAAAATAATTTAAAGAATATTTTGAGTAGTATTAAAAAGAGATCCTTTTCAGAATGAATAATGAAGAACCTGAAAAAAAAGTTGCTAAGAAAAGAGGAAGAAAACCAAAAAAGAAAGAAACCATTATTGAAAATCCAAAATTTAGTAATGAGGACATGGTTGAAAACTTAATCATTAAAATAGATAAATCTGATAATGAAACCATTAATATTGATGCTTTTGATAATTATGAAAATTGTTTAAATCATATCAATGAAGAGGGTTGTCATAAAAGTGAATTATGTTGGAATTGTTGTCATAGTTTTCATAGCATCATACATGGTATCCCTTTAAAGTATGTTGATGATATATTTTATATATACGGTGATTTTTGTTCATTAGAATGTGGTATGAGGTTTGCTTACGAAAATTTCCAAGAAAATAAATGGGAAATATATTCATTAATTAATCTTTATCATAAAAAAATATTGAAAGATGATAATAAATTAAATATTCCACTATCAAAATTATCTCTCAAAATTTTTGGAGGTAGTTTAACAATAGATGAATATCGTAAAAACTTTAATAAAGTAGGTCTACATGAATTAATTATGCCTCATATTATTCCTATTAATCATGAATTAGAAACATACGAAAATAAAATCATTAGTACCCAAGATTTAAAATTATATCGTAAGAAACCTTTAAAAAATGACAAACAAAAAATAACTAAAATCCTTGATAAATAGATTACGTTAAAAATAAATCTGGATGGAATTCATTATGATTATTTCTTTGATAGGTTCATTATTAATAAACTCCTTCAGAATTATATTCAAACCTTCATCTGTAATTATTCTTTCGGGTGGAATCAATGGAATATCATTAAACTTAAGATTTATCTTTAGAATTCTTAAATAAATAAAACGATATAAATTCTTCAATTGATAACTTTCCAAGGTATTTATTAGATTATAATATACATCACAATACTCATTGAATAAGAAATCATAATTATATTCATATTTTTTTTTTGATTTACGAATACTTAAAGGATGTATGTTGTATATGCTCTCCATTAAAAATAATAGATACCCATTAAAAAAATAATTTATCCAAACTTAAAAATATTCGTGATTATGATTATCATTATCATTGGGTAAAGGGAAATCTAAGATAATCTGTTTATTGAAAGTATTCGGTTCTTTTCTCCATTTTTCATTATATCTCAATGAAAAATTATATAACAATAAATACCCCTGTTTATATAAATCTTTAATAAGGTTTGATAGATCTTTTGAATAATCATAATTATTATATTTTATTCCATCAAGTAGATTTTTTTCTTCTGAAGAGATAATCATTCCTTGAAATGAATTTACAGATTTTTTCAAATATATTTCTGCTTTATCGAAATATTGACTATAATTAAATAAATCCTTATGTTCTAATTCCTTTATTTGTTTCATAAAAAGTTTCCAATAATGTAATCCTTCGCGATAGTTCTGTTTATTATTTTTCCTATATTTTTTAAGACCCTTCAATACTTGTTCTATATCTAAATTATAATCTTTATAAAACTTCTTTGGATCATTTTTATTTTCAATCATGTCCTTTGTTTTTTCCTTAAAGTCTTTATAATATTCTTTGAAAAAATAAAGGATCACAAGAATAATAACAATAATTTTTAAATCAAAGTTTTGTAATAGTAAGTATATTATTATAATAGAACCAATGATTATCAATATTTCCTTATTTATTAAATCAAACATCACTACTTATACTAAAGAAATATAATATAAATGAAATAACTACCAGTATGATCCCCAAATAAATAATATTATCTTTTTCACGAGCATATAATCCAAAGGCTGTTAAATATTTCATCATCGTATTCTTCTTTTCATCTTCTTCTAGTAATTCAACATCATACAGCTTACTTGAATAATCACTTAGAAAATGATCTAGGAAATAAATTGTATTATGAATTATCTTATTTAATGATAAATCAAATATATTCTCTTTCTTTTCTTTATCTAGATCTGTTTGATATAATTTATCATAAATTAAATCTATTTCATGGTTAGATAGTTCATTCGAATACTTATCTAATCCGCCAGCTACCTGCGGTCTACTATCAACGTTTGTATTGTATTCCATTATTATTTTAATAATATTTTTATTATTAAATATAACTTATTAAATGAACATTTCCTAAAAACATTCTACGACAGCAATATTTATGTAGTCCTAATTCATCCATGACCTCTCCTTCAACCGATTTCTTAATACTTCCATCCTCGGTGATATTGATATATTCAATATCTAATTCAGATTCAATATTTTCTTTTGAATCGTTCTTTTTCTCCATCAATATTTTCACAAAAGGATTCCATTTATCTCCAATAACATTTCCACAAGTAAAACATCTAATTGGAATCAACATCTCTTATTATTTATTATATAAAAATAATTTTAAATTATAATTCAAATTTATTATAATGTAATAGATCTGATTATTTAAAATATTATTTAAAAATCTAAGAATTATTAGATGTATATACCAGCATACTTTAAAATGTATCAAATGGTCCAAACACAGAATAAAAATATAGATAAAAAAATAATTTTGGAACCTCTATCAACCATAATACGTTTAATTATCTTTATTTATAAAGAAAAAGGTACAAAAATTTCTATCTATAACAATGCAATTTATTACAATGAACCAAATTATTTTCAAGGGATCATAAGGAATTTTAATGGTGATAAGAGGGAAGACTTACATAATATTTATTATCCGATACTTAAATCTTTTGAATGGTATGATTATCATGATCCAATTTATAAATATTTTTATGAAAAATGTATTGATGGTTTAAGAGTATTATCAGAATGTTATGATAAAGATAGTATTATACACCATACATTAACTCACTATATATCAACATTACAAGATGTTTTAAATGGTAAGAAGATAAATTTGGATGATGGTGTAAAACAATCTCCATTATTAGATGATTTTAAAATATTATGGAAAAGAGAAGAATTAGAAATAGTTTACAGAACATTATCATTATTAGAATTATCTAGAGATGATGAAAGACCAACATTTTTAAAAACAATAGATGATATCGTGACGATGAAAGAAAAAAGAGTTAAAGAATATATTGATAAATTTAGCACATCTTATAATTAACTTATCCCAATGTTGGAAAATCATCTACGGAATCTATATTAAAACCAATACTTTTTTCCTTATTTAATTCATATGTCCGTTCACCCTGAGACTTCATAGTCTTAACATGCTTAAACTTACTCGTGTATTTTTTGTGATCATAGTCTTTAACAACATGAAATGATGCCTCTACGGTTCTTCCTTCTAATCCATAACGATCAAATGTATAATTATCCAACGGTCGGGGCAGTATCCCTGATTCTAAATTAAATTTACCGAGACTTCTAATTGGTATTTCTAATGTGAAATCAATGTCAATGTAATCACATATTAATTCAAATTCTTTAATAATTCTTTGTTTTAAAGATAAAATTGAATCTTCCAACGAACATTCAAAAGTTTTTTCTGAATTATCTTTAGTTATTAAAAATGTAATCATTGTTATCTAATGATATTTATATTTATATTTATAATTTATAATTACTACTACTATATGTAAGAAAAATATGTTTAAATAATTATTTAGGTTTATTTCATTTAGGTTTATTTCATTTAGGTTTATTTCATTTAGGTTTATTTCATTTAGGTTTATTTCATTTAGGTTTATTTCATTTAACGTCTCTGTCTGCGGGATCCAGTTCTCTTTCTAGACGGGGATCTTCTATTAACCCGTTTCTTTGACCCAGTCCTCTTTCTAGACGGGGATATTCTATTAACCCGTTTCTTTGACCCAGTCCTCTTTCTAGACGGGGATATTCTATTAACCCGTTTCTTGGAACCAGTTCTTTTCTTGGAACCAGTTCTTTTCTTTGACCCGGTTCTTTTCTTACCCTCTTCACCAACTCTGACCGCACCAAATTCACCTTTTTTAAAGGTCCATCCCGCTTTTCTTAAATTACCACTTCTTTTAGCACTACTTACAGCCCTACGAGATCTAATACGACCTTTCTTCATAACTAAATCTTTCTTTGTTAAACCCCCAGAAGTTCTTTCAACAGTTCCATGCCATACTTGAGCTCTCGTTCCAACTTTTCCCATATTCTTTTATACTATCTTTTAGAAAAAAAATTTGGAATAAATTTGATATTCATTTTTCAAATAATCAAATTATTAGAAAAGATGTCTTGCTGTAAAAGAAGGGTTAAAAGGATAGAAAAAAAAAGCAAACGCAACCAGGTCTTACCAGAAACAAATTATGATTATAAAAATTCTAAAGTTGATCAAGAATTCATAGATCACATGAATAAAGATTATTTGATTTGTGGGGGATGCAATACTGGTTTCAGTTTAGGGTCAAATGAACTTAAGATTCATTGTAATGGTTGTGAAAAATTCTTCCATTGTAAGATTGCTGGAAAGTGTCAAGGTAAAGATTGTTGCCTTAAATTAGCAGATGGTTCAATTCATAGAGCAAGTTTCTGTTATTCTTGTTCAAAAATAAATTATGATGATAATAAATGCTTATGTAAGGAATGTTTCAATGAAATCCACTGTTAAATAATAGAGGTAAATAAAATATGATTTAAATTTGTAAATATTTCTTTTGTAACGCGTCTGGTTATCATATATTTATCCTTATTAATATTGTTATAAAGATAAATTGAAACATTTACATATTCCTTTAAAAGATAAATATCTTCAAATTGGTCTATTTTTTTTAACTTATAAATTTCATTTATTCCTTTATTTAATGTTAATTCATTTATTTGATCTAACAAATAAACCTCTTTCTCATATTGATTTTCTATCCTATATAGTTCACATTCTATATCAAATAATTTATTTAAAATGATATTTGAATTTTCATATTTTCTCAAAAACCACGATGCTTTCTGTAGTTCGTCAATTTTTTCCGTTTCAATAATGTTCCTTTCCCCATGAATCATATTTTCATAAATGTTTTCAACTTTCATTAAAGGATTTAAATATTCCAAGATGTCATAATTCTTGTGAATATTATGGTCCGAACCTTTAATCTCTGGTAACTCCCCATTTGTTAAATCCTTAAAATCAATATCACCAAAGAATACAATATTTCCTCGAGTATCTAAACCCCTTCTACCAGCCCTCCCCGACATTTGTAAATATTCGTCCTTTGAGAACTTAACATTTTCAATACCTAGGAAGCATGATGTTCGGATTGGTAAATCAATACCTAGACAAAGCGTTTTATCTGAGATAACAATACCAATATCTCTTTTTGCTAGGAGTTTCTGTAAAATCCAATTGTATTCATCAGGCATTGATTCTGTATATAAACCAATACCTCTCTTTAGCATTTGAAATAATGGACTTTCATAAGGAATTTTAATACCCAATGTTTTCATAATTTCCCTCCTAACATCACGAATTGTATCCCCCGACATCGGATTACCAATTGTAAATATAAAATCCGTGTGTTTCTTGAATATATCCTGAGAATTAAAATCTGGATTTGTTAAAAACGAATTCATTTCTTTTTTAAGATTCTTACACTGAATTTTTTTCAACGTTTCATCAATTTCATCTTTTTTAGTGATATCATTTAATTTCTGTTCATAAAATTTAAGAATATCATTGATAAAATTACCTTTTTCTTTTTTATCATAAATATCCATCTTTTCCTTTATTTCATAACGGGCGTTTGTGGATGAAACTTTAATATTTGTTTGATATTCTTCTCTTTTCAGAATATATTTCTGAAAGTATTCTTCTTTCTTCTCTAAAATTTCATAATGATAAGGGAATTCTTCGTACTCTTTTTTGTCTAGGAAAGAATAAATATCATTAAACAACTTACGACAAACTTTTTCATCAGTATGAAACATAATCATCGGCAACATATCTTTACTTTTTGCTTCCCTAATGAATGAAATAATATCATTACTACTATTACTATTAATGTTCACTTGAAAATTATTAAATACTTCCTGGACTTCTTCTGGATATTTATCAGATATATCACATAATACATTTTTTAGATATTCTTCATATTGACAACAATCATCTAGTGTTAAGAGTTTATCTTCCTTAAAATATTCATCTGGTGAGCAATCATCTATAAATTCCTCATCTTCAAAGATGTCCTCCATAACATCCCATAAAGATGAACAGTCATCAGGTGTGAAGTTCAGTGAATTTTTTAACTTATTTTTATCTAAATTCTTAAATCCAGATAATGGATGTAGCTTCTCCAATTTATCATCGTTCCATAACCATTTTTGATGATTAATAAATCGTTTATTATATTCTACATAATGGATTGTTTTTTTGTTTTCTAAATTTATCTTATTGAATAATTCTTTTAAGAAATCAATATTCTTGATAGTAGCTGATAATGCTAAGAAATTACAATCAATTAGTTTAATAATGTTCTCATAAATATCGCCATCTATATCACTATTTACATTGTGGATTTCATCAAAAACCGCATAATCAAACTTTTCTTTGAAACGATATAAATTATTTTCAACTTCTAAAGGGGTTCCAATAAATATATTTGTTTTCGAATCATATGTATGGTGTGATAAGTTTTCTACTAAATAATGAACTTTGTAGCCCATATGGATAAAATGAGCACCCACTTGGAACGCGACAGGTTTCGCGGGACAAATATATAATATCTTTCCATGAATAATACCGGTTGCCATCGCAACAAATGATTTGCCAGACGAAGTTGGTGCTTTGACAATTACAGATTCTTTCTGATTAATATGGTGGATGACTTCTTTTTGCCACTCATCTAATTCTTTCTTTGTATTATTTAATGGTGGTAAGTAGTCAGCTAATTCTTTCATCATGAAAGATTTGTAATCGTAGTCTTCTAGCTTTAATCTCATTTTTCCCAAAATACTCTTATATTCATCTGTTAATAATTCATGATCGTTAACTTCCTTAAGATCAAAATAGAGTAAGATCTTAAAACGAATGTTAAGATTCTTATCAGATAAAAGTTTGAATTTAAAATGAATGATCCCTTTTTCTGTTTTTAACTTTGTTAAATTTTCCAAAGGTTTTGAATAATTTACTGATTCATAAAGAAAATCCATCTTTTGTAAGTCATCTTTGACTCTTTCTTCTTCCCTCCGTTTATTCTGTTCTTGGATAATTAAATCCTTTTTCTTCATTACAACTTTTTTCTTCTTTTTATTTTTATTCTTATTCTTATTCTTATCATCATTCTTATATTCTTTTAATGAATCTTCTATCATATGTTTTAGATTAATGCTAAGATTAGAAGATAAATCACGGATAAATATTGATAAATTATTTTTATCAATATTTTGTTTTAGAATCATATCAGACATTGAACGGAAACTGAAACTGAAACTTTTCAATACTTTTATAGCAACACTTTATTATTGAAAATAAGTTTAAATAATTTCAAATTTATTTATTTTATTTATTT
>Ga0209402_10003018_pt1 | contig 16361 bp, 12 predicted proteins | sample ArcticOcean_MG_C_3_FD_187437 | JGI IMG/M metagenome (GOLD analysis project Ga0209402, IMG submission 187437) | Marine microbial communities from western Arctic Ocean - ArcticOcean_MG_CB8_126 (SPAdes) (version 2) | ecosystem: Environmental > Aquatic > Marine > Oceanic | place: Arctic Ocean... | reverse complement strand
AACCTATCCCTAAAGACCGGTTTATCAATAACCCTTTCACCATCAATTGTTTCATCTTTCATCAGGTCAACTAAAGAATTAAATCTATTCATGGTTGCATTGGGGTCGGCTAAAGAGCCTCTTTCATGACCTAATGTGGCATTAGCTACTTTCCAACCTTCTCCGCGTTTTCCAATAATATTAGCAGCAGGAATGCGGACATCTGTAAGAAATAGTTCATTGAAGTCAGAATCGCCAGTCATTTGCTTTATTGGTCTTCTGTCTATGCCAGGAGTATCCATAGGCATTAACAAATAACTTATTCCCTGATGTTTTGGGGCGTCCGGTTCAGTTCTGACAAGAATAAAACACATCTGTGATAAATGTGCAGTACTGGTCCAAATTTTCTGGCCGTTAATTATCCACTCATCACCATCCAATTCACCTCTGGTTTGGAGGCTTGCTAAATCGCTCCCTGAATTTGGTTCTGAATAGCCTTGGCACCATACGATTTCTCCTCTTAGAGTAGGGCGAACATACGCTTGTTTTTGCTCTTCCGTTCCAAGCTCAAGCAAGGTTGGAACCAGCATCTGAATTCCTTGACCTCCCATGGGCTTTGGTATGGGGGACTTGGCAAATTCCTCAGCGATAATTCTAAGTTTGATAATATCCATATCGTCGCCGTAACCACCGTATTCTTTTGGTATTGATCTCGCAAAATAACCGTTATCTATTAGCTTTTGCTGCCAAGCGATTCTACTTTCACTCCTAAGAGGTCCCTCTAGTTGTACATTTTCATTTTCTTTTACAAAACTTATAACTTCTTTTCTAAAGTCGTTGTATTCTGGTCCATATTCTAGATCCATTGATATCTCCTAGTTTTCTTTTGAAAAAAAAACTTCATAAGCCTTAAGTTCTTTGATCATTCTAACGGTAATATTGTAGAACATATATTACCTCTTTTAAACTTCAAAGAATTATTGAAATTGTTTTTTTTAGTAGAAATTTGGAATAATTATTTTTCTAGTATCTGGGTAGTCGTCAAAATTATTCTTATACCATTTATGATTAGAAACTGCTCTTGGCAATAAATTTGCCACTGTCCACGCGAAAAAAAGTAAGCCAGCTAGATTCCAAGTCATAATTGCCCAGCCAAGCCATTCTATAATTTCACCTAAATAATTAGGACTACTTACTTTTTCAAAAAGGAATCCTTTGGGTAAGTGATATCCCGGACCTCTATCTTTTCTTAGGTTAAATAAAATATTATCCGAGCGGATATTTATGTACATCCCAAGCAGAAATATAAATAATCCACTTATGAACGGAAAGCTATACAGCCAACTTGTTTCATAACTACCAAATTTAAAAATCCAAATGGCTTGAATAGAGATATTTACTGCATTAAAGATAAAGGCTAAGACAACTACCAATAGAGTTATTTTTTTTTGTTTTATCCTTGCTCTTAATGGCCATATTAAACTTCTATGGACGTAGTGAAGTAACCAAACGCCAACAAAGATCCATTGAACCAAGAGAAGACTTTCAATAAAAAAGAAGATGAAAAATACCATGAGATAAACCGTAGGGGTTTCCATGATGATCCATCCGAGGCGTGAAGATATGGTTTTACCTAATCCGGGTTTAATGTAACGTCCGTAAGGTGCTGTTTTAATAAATAGGAAACAGAAAGAAATTAATGCAATTGCACTCCAAACAGTAAGAAATTGATTATTAAATTCCATCTAATTATTTGTATTAGCTTTAGTTTAAGCTAACTCAAATAATTCTTATATTTTTTTTAGTAATTAAAGCCTAACAATATGGCTAATGAAACAGAGAAGAGGGTTCCTGTTAAGACGATGTACATAGATGCTATCAATCTGTCTAACCAATCATCTTGGAGTAGTGCCTGCATAGTTATTGCGTTAATTTTTCTAGTTGCCATGGGCGCACCAGAAGGTTTATTTTCTTTGTATATATCATTCATACTGTATATTTATACAGTATTTTATTAATTTGTCAATTCCAATCTTAATACGACCTATAGATTAACAAAAAGATGGCCAAGTCTTTATACTTGCAGACATTAACATTAGATTTTAAGATTGGACTAACTTTAAAAGAGGATATTTAAATGATTTTATTTAGAAGGACTGTAATTATTTTATTAATGCTAGCTTTAGCGATTTGGGTCCTGGGTTTTAATAAAGTCTTCTCCACAAAAGATGACGTTGTAGATTTCTCATTAGCAAATAATGTCCCTGAACCCACGTTAGATTTAAATGAGAATATGAATGCATATTTCGGAGATCTTCACGTCCATACAAAGTACTCCTTTGATGCTTATATATTTGGCACTAAAGCTTCACCAGATGATGCTTATAAATACGCCAAAGGAGGCTCCATTAAACATCCGTTAGGTTTTGATATGCAGCTTGAAGACCCATTAGATTTTTATGCAGTAACGGATCATGCGGCTTGGCTTGGAATGTTACAGGCCTATGCTAACCCAAATACTGTTCCGGGCAAGATGGACTTTGCCAAAGACTTACATGGCTTAAATGATGTGGAGAACTTAACCACAGATTCTCTGGTAAGACGCATTGGTCTCTTTAGAGGACTTATTACAGGTGAACTTATTGCACCAACTTACAATCCCTTAAAGCTTTTAAAAACTTACCTTCAAGAGGACACTGTCTACGGGACTAAAGCTTTTGACAGAGAAACGCACCGCTCGGCCTGGAAAGATACTGCTGAAGCAGCAGAAAGACATAATGAACCTGGAAAGTTTACTACCTTTATTGCTTATGAATTTACTTCCAGCGGAATAGGCCAAAGCAACTTGCATAGAAACGTTATTTTCAAAACTACCAAGGCACCAGTTCAACCTTTTTCGATAGTAGATTCTAGAAACCCTGAAGATTTATGGGATTGGATGGATGATTTAAGAGAAGGTGGAGTAGAGAGTCTAGCTATTCCACATAATTCTAATGGCTCTAACGGGGAAATGTTTAAAATGGTTGATTGGGCGGGTAAACCTTTTTCTAAGGACTACTCTTTAAAAAGAATAAGAAATGAACCTTTGGTTGAGATAACCCAAGTTAAAGGTACTTCCGATAGTCATCCACTCCTTTCTCCGAATGATGAATGGGCAGACTTTGAGATTATGAATAATAGAGTTGCTTCTCCTTTCTATTCAAGACCTGAAGGAAGTTATGTAAGGAATGCTTACTTAAGAGGGCTTACTCTTAAGTCGGAATATAACTTAAACCCTTATAAATTTGGTTTGATTGGATCAAGCGATACTCACACAGGAGCGATTTCAGATAACGAAGCTGAGTTTAATTCTAAAGCTGGAATTATTGATGGGACTTCAGCATTAAGGGGAGCAATTCCAATTGACAAAGATCTCAAACAACAGATAGAGAATTCTAATATGAATGTGGTGATATCTGGATTTAAAACTATAGAAGATAAAGACTATATTCAAACAACTTATACCGAGTGGGGTGCCTCTGGATTGGCTGCCGTTTGGGCTGAAAACAACACCAGAGAATCAATTTATAACGCTTTTAGAAGAAAAGAGACGTTTGCTACAACTGGCAGTAGAATCAAGGTAAGGTTTTTTGCTGGATATAACTTGCAAGATGCTTTTAAACAGAAAGATCCTGTCGCCTTTGCTTATTCAAATGGGGTGACCATGGGTTCTGATATATTTGAATCAGATGGAATGGCCCCAAGTTTTTTGGTTTGGGCCTTAAGGGATATTAAAAGAGCTCCTTTGGATAGAGTTCAAGTAATTAAGGGCTGGACCGAGTTAAGTGGTAAACCACATGAAAAAGTTTTTGATGTTGCTTGTTCCGATGGAAATAAACCGGACCCTGAAACAAATAGATGTGCTGATAATGAGGCAGATGTGAATTTAAAAAATTGTGAAATTTCTGATAATGTTGGTGCTAATGAGCTTAAGACCGTTTGGAAAGATCCTGAATTTGATGCTTCAATTAAATCTTTCTATTACGTTAGAGTATTAGAAAATCCTACTTGCAGATGGTCCACTTGGGATGCCTTAAAATCAGGCAATGAACCAAGACCCGATATACCCTCTGTTATACAAGAGAGGGCTTGGTCTTCCCCAATTTGGTACGTTCCAAATACTAGAGGTATTATTGCTGCCAATATTCTTCCTGACGATGTCTAGGAGTTTGTAATTTTTTAATTCTTGCCTGTCGTAGAAGTGACAAATTTCTTGGTAGACTAGAGGTCAAGATAGAATTATTATCTTCATTGTTTAATAAAGTCAGGGAGAGATAGGTATGAGCGCAAATTTTAAGTTATGGGCAATAATTGTTCTGGTAATTGGGTTGTGGGGATGTACCTCCCCAAAAGATATTGTTAATTACGCAGAAGATCTATCTGTTGCCGACCCTGAACCGACTACCACGCCAGGTTTTAATGAAGACAAGAATGTTTATTTTGGTGACCTTCACGTCCACACCAAACATTCATTTGATGCTTATATATTTGGCACAACTGCAACACCCGATGATGCTTATAGATATGCAAAAGGAGCACCAATTAAACATGCCTTAGGTTACGAAATGAAAATTAGAGAACCCCTTGATTTTTACGCCGTTACAGATCATGGCTTTCTATTGGGATCAGTACCTGATTGGGCAGACCCAAACAATGGAAAGGCTGGAACTGAACCGTTCCATAATCTAAACATTCCAAGTAATTTAAACGTTGAATCAGTTCCACAAAGAAGTAATTTATTTCAGAACCAAGTAAGAAACTTAACCGGTTTTTCTAATATTTGGACTCGATTGGTTGGCTGGTACACAGGTGATCAAGCCAGAGGGTTAACAATCTACGATGTGGATGTTCATAGAACGGCATGGGCAGATATTATTAGAAGTGCTCAAAAGCATAATGATCCGGGTAATTTTACTACTTTTATAGCTTATGAATACACCTCAAGCACAGGAAGATCTGCAGATAGATCTGGATCCTCTGCCCTTAAATGCCTCCTTAGAGGAGCAAAATCAGGGGCCTGCAACATGGAAGGATCTCCTCCTCACGAATCAGGAAATCTCCATAGAAATGTTATTTTTGGTGGAAACCAAGCACCCGTTGAGCCTTTTACTAGAATGAAGTCACTGAATCCTGAAGACCTGTGGAGTTGGATGGATGACCTTAGAGACAGGGGCGTAGATGCCATAGCCATTCCTCATAATTCAAACGGATCGAATGGCCAGATGTTTGAAATGGAAGATTGGAAGGGCTACCCGGTAGGCAGGGAGTATGCAGAATTTAGAATGCGTAATGAGCCTTTAGTTGAAATGACTCAAGTAAAAGGGACCTCAGAAACTCACCCTTTACTTTCACCGAATGACGAATGGGCTGATTTTGAGATAATGGACCAAAGGGTTGGAGGTTCAGCTTACAGTCGTCCTTTTGGCGGTTACGTGCGACAAGCTTATTTGGACGGTTTGGGCCTCTCGGAAGAAAACAGAGGTAACCCTTATAAATTTGGCATGGTAGGTGCAAGCGATACTCACACAGGAGCGATTTCGGATGATGAATCAAACTTCACTTCTAAAATTGGCATATTGGACGGCACGGCGTTAGCCAGAGGATCTGTTCCTTTTTCCGGTGATGATTTGGATGCACTCAAAGATATGCCACCCATTAGACAATTACAACTTAAGAAAATTGGCGATAGGTATTTCAATAACTCAGTATTTAATCAGTGGGGAGCTTCAGGCCTGGCTGTTGTATGGGCTGAAGAAAATACCAGAGAATCCATATTCAATGCCTTCAGAAGAAAAGAGACATACGCTACTTCGGGCAGCAGAATTAAATTAAGATTCTTCGGAGGTTTTGATTTTGATGATTCAATATTGTCTTCTTCTGACTTAATATCAAAAGCTTACGAAGAAGGTGTGCCGATGGGGCAAGAACTTGGTTCGGCCGAAGGGAAATCACCTAGTTTTCTAGTTTGGGCTCTTAGAGATAACAACGCAGCTCCGTTACAACGTGTTCAAATAGTCAAAGGCTGGGTCGAGAATATTACCGGCAAACCACACGAACAAGTTTTTGATGTTGCATGTTCAGATGGATTATCAGTTAACCCTGTAACAAACAGATGCCCGGATAATGGAGCAAAAGTGGATCTTTCGGATTGTTCTATCAGTGCCGATAGAGGGGCCTCTGAATTAAAAACAGTTTGGACGGATCCTTCTTTCGATGAAAATCTAAAAGCCTTCTATTACGTGAGAGTGTTAGAAAATCCAACGTGTAGATGGTCATCTTGGGATGCCGTTAAAGCTGGAACCGAAATAAGGGAAGACTTAAAGGCACTTATACAAGAAAGGGCGTGGTCTTCACCGATCTGGTACTCTAATTAAAAATATATAAACAAGGAGCAATATATATGTCTAATTTGCACAATGAATTATTTGAACTATCCATGTCTGATAAAGCAATACCTTTACTGGAGTTGATTAAAAAACACTGCGAAGAAAACGTAAAACCCATACAGGAAGAATTCTATGCTCTTCAAAATGGCAAAGAAGATCGATGGACCTGGCACCCCAGGCAGTTAGAACTGCTTGAAGGGGCAAAAGATAAAGCCAAAGCGCTAGGGTTGTGGAACTTCTTCTTACCTGATTCTGAAGGGATTATAGGAGACAGTCTAACAAACCTAGATTACACCTACATAGCATCTGAAATAGGCAAATACCCTTTGGCATCAGAAAGCATGAACTGCAGTGCTCCTGATACTGGTAATATGGAAGTTTTAGAGAGAGTGGGTACCCCAGAACAGAAAAAACAATGGCTAGAACCTCTTTTGAATGGTGAAATCCGTTCAGCTTATGCCATGACTGAACCTAACCTCGCTTCTTCCGATGCCAAAAACATAAGTACTAGCGCAGTTCTTGAAGGCGATGAGTGGGTTATTAATGGAGAGAAATTTTATATTTCAGGTGCTGGAGATCCAAGATGCAAGATCATGATTGTCATGGTGAAATCAAGCCCCGATGCCGCACCTTCTAAACAACAATCACAAATTCTTGTTCCCAACGATACTCCGGGTGTAGAGATACTGGAGGGTATGCAAGTGTTTGGCCACGATCATGCTCCGCAAGGACATATGCACATAAGGTTTAATAACGTTAGAGTGCCTAAGGAGAATATCTTGTTGGGTGAAGGAAGAGGTTTCGAGATTTCTCAAGTTAGATTGGGACCTGGAAGGATCCATCATTGCATGAGAACCATTGGTAAAGCTGAGGTGGCGTTAGAGCTTATGGTTAAGAGAGCTGGAACCAGAGAAGCTTTTGGTAAACCCATAGCTAAACTGGGTGGTAATCTTGAAATTATTTCAAGGGCCAGAATAGAAATAAATGCTATGAGGTTATCTGTTTTACAGGCTGCTAAAGCAATGGATGTCTTAGGAAACAAAGAAGCCAGAGTTTACGTAAGCGCTGTCAAAGCAATGGTTCCAGAAAAAGCTTGTTTGATTATAGATCAAGCAATTCAAATGCACGGTGCTGCAGGTATATCGCAGTGGACACCGCTTGCTGGTCTGTACACAGACATAAGACACCTTAGGTTTGCAGATGGACCTGACGAAGTGCATCACATGGTTGTTGGAAGAGCGGAGCTTCAAAAATACGATCTTTGGTAAAACCAGACTAAAAAAGCAGGTTTATTATGAAAAGAATTCTGATAGCCAATAGAGGAGAGATAGCCATAAGAGTTGCCAGGTCAGTAAAAGACCTGGGAATGAAAGCTGTGGGTGTTTGCTCAGATGATGACATTGATGCTCTTCACTTATCAAAAATGGACGAAGTCTATTCTTTGGAATCAAAAGGCGTTTCAGCTTATCTGGACATTAAGAAAATTATCGCAATTGCTAAAGAAAATAATATTGATGCAATTCATCCTGGCTATGGATTCTTAAGTGAGAACCCAAAATTTGCCTCGGCCATTAAAAGAGCAGGCATAACTTTTATCGGACCTGAAGAAAAAACACTAAAACTTTTTGGTGATAAGGTAAAAGCTAAAGAGCTAGCCAAAAAACATAATGTTAGAGTGGTTGAAGGTACGGACAAAGATACCAATCTTAGGGAAGCTAAAAAATTCTTTTCTTCTTTAAAAAAACATTCCTCAGTCATTATTAAAGCCATGTCAGGAGGAGGTGGTCGTGGAATGCGAATTGTTCGTTCTGAAGATGATCTTAAAGAGGCACTTATACGAGCTGCATCAGAAGCTAAAGCTGCTTTCGGTTCAGACGAGGTTTATGTAGAAGAGTACCTTGATGATAGTCGTCATGTAGAAATCCAAATCATAGGCGATGGCTTAGGCAATGTATCTCATCTTTACGATAGGGAGTGCACCGTTCAAAGACGCTATCAAAAGATAATTGAAGTTGCTCCAAGTCCTACCTTATCTAAAGAAGTTAGATCTGAACTGATTGACGCAGCATTGAGAATGACTAAAGCGGTTAAATACAAAGGCTTATGCACCGTTGAATTTTTATTAGACAATAAATCAAATCAATTCAGGTTTATAGAAGGCAACGCCAGATTGCAAGTTGAGCATACTGTTACTGAAAGCATACTTGGGCTGGATGTAGTGAAGGCGCAAATACAAATAGCATTTGGAAAAACTTTAAAACAAATAAAATACGATCAAGACAATATACCGGTTCCAAGAGGTTTTGCTATTCAAGCCAGAATAAACATGGAAGTAATTAATCTCGAAGGCAATGTAAAACCTTCCGGAGGAATGTTCTCTAAATTTGACCTGCCTACTGGTCCTGGAGTTAGAGTTGATACAAGTGGTTATACGGGCTACACCTCCAATCCTGCTTTTGATTCTCTTATAGCTAAAGTCATTACTTTCTCGCCTGAAGATAATTATTCAAAAGCAGTCAAAAGATTGTACAGAGGTTTGTGTGAATTTAACGTAGAAGGCGTCACCACCAACCTTCAACTGGTTAAAAATATCTTAACGAATAAAAATTTCATTCAAAATAAAATTAATACTAATTTTGTAGAGGAAAACATAGAGACTTTAGTTTCTTCTAAAGAACATAAAAATTTATACGGGTTAGTGACTCTAAAATCAGCTGACACAGGTCTGGCAGGAGCTAAATCAGACACATTAGATCCTTTGGCTGTTTTAGATCATGGAAAGGGTGGCCATGCAGGAGTTACTGAGACACCGGAAGTTTTACAAATCAATAATGAACAATTACCTGAAGGCATGTTTAGCCTTGCTGCACCTATGCAGGGCTTGATCGTTAACTTTCAAGTTAAGCAAGATGAAGAAGTGTGGGTAGGAAAACCTCTGCTTGTTATGGAGGCAATGAAGATGGAACACGTGGTTTTATCTGAAGTTAGCGGAACGGTAAGAAAAATTAATGTTAATCCTCAAGATACTGTTTTTGAAGGGCACTCGCTTTTACACATTGAGATACAGGCTGTAGATAACCCCGATGCTGATTTAATAGAAGACATTGATTTAGACTGGATAAGGCCTGACTTAGAAGAGGCTTTACAAAGAAAACAAGCAAGTCATGACGTAAACAGGCCTGAAGCCGTTATTAAACGCCATGGAAAAGGTCACAGGACAGCCAGAGAAAATATTGAAGATTTGTGTGACGAAGGCAGCTTTGTTGAATACGGTTCTGTTGTTATCGCTGCACAGCGAAGAAGACGCAGCGAAGAAGACTTAATAAAAAATACCACTGGAGACGGAATGGTCTGCGGTTTAGGTCACGTTAATGGCGATAAGTTTTCTGAACAGGACACTCGTGTCATGGCCATGTCATATGACTACATGGTGTTAGCAGGGACCCAAGGAAAATTAAACCATGCCAAAAAGGACAGAATGTTTGAAATAGCAGAGAACAACAGACTTCCGACCATACTGTTTGCTGAAGGAGGAGGAGGACGTCCTGGTGACACAGACACTTCCGGAGTTGCCGGTTTGGATTGTCTTGCTTTTACTTATTTTGCTCAGCTCTCAGGCTTGGTTCCTGTCGTAGGAATTACAACGGGCTACTGCTTTGCTGGCAATGCCGTTCTGTTGGGATGCTGTGACGTGATCATAGCTACAGAAGGTTCCAACATAGGGGTTGGAGGACCGGCCATGATTGAAGGGGGAGGTCTGGGTGTTTTCAAACCCAGTGAAGTTGGTCCAATGGAAGTTCAGGTTTCAAATGGTGTTGTAGATATAGCAGTTAAAGATGAAAAAGAAGCCGTTGAAGTGGCTAAAAAATATTTATCCTATTTCCAAGGAGCAGTTAAAAATTGGGAAGCCCCAGATGCACGAAAGTTAAGATTTGCTGTTCCAGAAAACAGGCTTCGTTATTACGACATGAGAAAAGTGATAGAGGGTATCGCAGACATAGATTCTATTCTTGAATTAAGAAAAGACTGGGCTCCGGGAATAATTACATCGTTTATTCGTATTGAAGGAAAGCCTGTAGGAGTTGTTGCTAACAACCCCGGTCACCTTTCAGGCGCTATTGATTCTCCTGGAGCTGACAAAGGATCTAGATTCATACAATTATGTGATGCTTTTGATATACCCATTCTTTCTTTGATTGATTGTCCCGGTATTATGGTGGGACCCGAGAGTGAGAAGTCTGCGTTGGTAAGACATGCTAGTAGGATGTTTGTTGTAGGAGCAAATATAGAGACACCATTAATGTCGGTTGTCATCAGAAAAGCCTATGGTTTAGGAGCTCAAGCCATGGCAGGTGGAAGCTTTAAAATTCCATTGTTTACGGTAACTTGGCCTACGGGAGAATTTGGTGGAATGGGACTAGAAGGAGCAGTCAAGCTTGGTTTTAGAAAAGAGCTTGAAGCAATAAAAGACCCTAAAGAACGCATAAAAGCTTATGAGAAAATGGTTGCCGATAGCTATAAAAGAGGCAAAGCAGTGAATATGGCTTCGCATTTTGAACTTGACGACGTTATAGATCCTGCAGAAACCAGAAACTGGATTCTAGGTGGATTAAAGTCGTTACCTCCTAAAGAAATAAGGACTAAAAAAAGAAGACCAAACGTTGATACTTGGTAAATTGAAACGTATGCATGAATAGAATAACTGGCCTTGAGGCCTTTTACGTAAGGGTTCTTGAAAACCCCACGTGCAGATGGAGCACTTGGGATGCATTACGTTTTGATCTAAAACCCAGACCCGGAGTTCCTGCAACTATCCAAGAAAGGGCTTGGTCTTCTCCTATCTGGTTCAAAAATAAATAAAATTTTTAATAAATAATGATTAAAAGACTACTGGCTTTTTTTTCGATTGGTTTGCTTATATTTGTATTGGATACTCTATTTGAAGATCTTTCAGATGATAAGACGATTGTTATCTTTGATTCTGAACTAAAAGACTTGGTGGACACTTGGACAAGTCAAGTTGGCAGGGAGCCTAACGGACAAGAGCTAAGCGCAATTATTAATCAATTGGTTGATGAAGAGATTCTCTACAGAGAAGCACTGAGTCTGGGGTTGGACAAAAATGACATAATCATCAAGCGTAGGCTTTCTCAAAAAATAGGGTTTCTTAAACAAGAAGAAGTAAAACCAATGACCAATAGTGAAGTTGATACCTTTTTCTTAGAAAATAAATTGGATTACCTTATACCAAAGCAATACACTTTCACTCATATTTACTTCAATGCAGACAAAAATGGCTCTAAAAGAGCTTTAAAAGCATATAAGGATTTAAGAAAAGTAGGTGAGTTACCTTACGGAGACCCCTTCTTATTAGGAAAAAATTTCTCCTTAAAAACATCAAAAGAAATTACCAGAACGTTTGGCCAAAACTTTGCTGAAGAAATCAAAAAAGTTCCGCTCAATCAATGGTACGGTCCTCTGAGTTCAAGCTACGGGAGTCATCTCGTTTTTATAAACTCGATAGTTGAAGAAAGAATTCCAGAGCTCAAAGAAGTGAAGGCACAATTAATTTCAGACCTTCAACTTAGACAAAAAGAAGATAGTTTTAGGATCTATTTGGATAACCTTAGAGAGAAATACAAAGTACAAGTTAATACGAATCTTATTAATGAAATGGAATGAAAGCGTTTATTTCTCTTTTCATAATTCTCTCGACCAATATTATTCTTTCTCACGAGATGAACCCGGCTCGTCTTGTGTTAAACGAAGAGACTGGTTCAAATTATAAGGTAACGTGGATGTTTCCCGTTAATGCTGCTGGACTTCCTGCAGAGGTATCTTTTCCGGATTGCATTGAATCAGATAAGGAGCTGCCAAGACAAGAACAGAAGTATTTAATAAGTAAACTTAACTTATATTGTGAGGAGTCCATACAAGGCAAAGTTATCACTTTGAAAGGTTTGTCTCGAGTTACTGATGCGCTAATAAGCATTAGGTTTTTAGATGAAACTAAATTTGAAGGACTGGCAACAATCAACACTCCTTCTATTGTCGTTCCTAAGGAAGTCAGCTTATACCCTACAAATTACTTCTGGTTAGGCGTCGAGCACCTTTTAAGCGGCATAGACCATATGCTCTTTGTCTTTGGTCTGTTATTTCTTGTTGTAGGAATTAACACGCTAATAAAAACAATTACGGCTTTTACGCTTGCGCATAGCATTACGTTAACTCTATCAGTCTTAGGCTGGGTGAGCTTGCCCCAGGCCTCAACGGAAGCATTTATTGCATTAACACTAATATACTTGGCTTTGGAAGTTGGTGATCAGCATAATTATAAATCCACACCTTGGGTATTAGCTTTTGGTTTTGGTTTGCTTCACGGTTTTGGTTTTGCTGGAGCTTTAACAGATATTGGTTTTGGAAGTGAAAACTTACTCTTTTCTCTTTTCTTCTTCAACCTTGGTATTGAAGCAGGGCAGTTAATGGTATTGCCAGTGTTTGGATTACTGGTTTGGCTTCTAAATAATACTAAGCTTAAAGAAGTTGGTTACAGGTATTCTTCTTATGCGATAGGAGGATTGGGATCTTTTTGGTTAATCGAAAGGGTTTTAAAAATTATTTGATACAATAAATTATGCTATTAATTTTAGTAATAATTTTAACGGCATGGGAAGTCTATTGGACTTACCATGCATGCTGGTTAGCTTCTAAGTTGGGCGATAAAAAGTGGTTCTTATTCTTTCTAACTTTTGCTTTATTGGGGATACCAGAAATAATTTACATAAAAAATAACAGACACAGATCTATAGATTCTTTAGAAGATAAGTCTGATTAAGCCGGGCTTATGGGTTTTCGCTAAAAATAGTTTCTAATCTATTTTTATCTTCATGGTATTTTTTTCCGGCCAAATAATAGCAAGGAATTGAGATGATGCTAATAATAGAAAAGATAACAAGCATCATGGTATAAGGTTCTTGGTAGTTAGCAGCTTCCATTAGATCTGCAAGTATTCCCCCGACTAACGAACCTATAGTGAGGCCAATTAAGTTTAAAGTTAAGATATAGAAAGACACAACGGTTGCCTTGATGTTCTCTGGAACTAGCTCTTGAACAGTACTAAAAGTTGGACCAAAAAAACAACCCAATTGGAAATAACCAATAATAATGCCTATCCAAAAGATTATAGACCCAGGTTCTACAAATCTATAATAAATGCTAATTGGCAAGGTTAGCAATGCCAACCAGAATAAAAACATAGGCCTTCCTTGGTTTGTATTTTCTTGCCACCAGTCACTTAGTATTCCACCAATTAGATTACCAGCTAACCCGGCAAATACGCCGATCCAACCAACTATCATCGCAATAGTAGATCGTTCAAACCCTCTTTCTTCAACAAGCCAGAGCTGTTCAAAAACAGAGGCCCCTAATGCAATGTGATAGAAAATACCTGCCAAGATAGTAAACCTTAGAGCCGAGGAGGCCGAGAGTGCTTTGAATAATGTTTTAATTATTTCTGAAACACTTTTTTTCGAAAGAGTGCGTTTCTCATTAGGATTCTGGATATGTTTTCTGGGTCTATCTTTGAATAATAAAGAACAAAGGCCCAATACTAAGCCTAAGGCCCCTAACAGGTAAAAGCAGTTGCGCCACCCCAAGGATTCTCCTAGATAACCTGCAATTAATAAACTGACACCAACACCAATAGGAACACCCATATAATAGAAGCCTGCAGCAAATCCCATTTTTTTAGATGGGAAGGAGTCTGAAAGTAAAGACATGGAGGTGGGGGTTAATATAGATTCACCAACTCCTATAAACATTCTAGGAAGGGCCATAGAAATAAAACCCTTAGCTGCACCAGTTAAAGCTGTAAATATGCTCCAAAGTACAACTCCAAAAGCTATCAGTCTTGGCCTGTTTACCATATCTGCCAGCACGCCCATAAAAAGACCTGCTACAGAATAAAAGACGATGAAAGGAAGTGTGGTAAGAAAACCAAACTGAGCGTTTGTTAAGCCCAGATCAGGAACTATAAAATTAGAAAAACTAGCTATTAATTGCCTATCCACAAAATTTAACAAGTTAAGTAAAGTTAAGAAGAAGAGTAATCTATAAGCGTTCAAGTTCTATCCTATTTATTTTGGGTGATACTAACAGCGTTTGTATGTATCTGGGTAAATGAATTAGTATAGTAACTAAATTTTAAGACTTAAGTCTAGAGGGAGACTGAGATATGAGTAAACCTAAAAGAGAATGGAGTAATTCTGACATACGCTCCTTAGTGCAAGGAGAATTTCATAACTATTTTGGACAAAGTCTGCATAACTATCAGAAATCTGATTGGTTTGTATGGTTTTTAAGCAATTCTACCCGATACGCTATATTCTTTTTATTTCTGCAGAAGTACGGAAAAGGAGAGATGGTTAGTTATACTGATTTAACTCAAACCAAGAAGATAGGACAGATTAACCTTAAAATTGATTCTATAAAAGCTACCATTCGTGATGGTCTAGAGTTGGGCTTTTTACAATCATTTAAATCAGATGACGACAGAAGAGTAACACTTTATGACTTCAATCCACGTATCATCCATGAAGTAGCAGATTATTGTTTTTGCATGAGAAGAAATAGAATGATTGAGACAGCTTCTTACATTCATTCAGAAACTACTCTTAAAGTATCTAAAGAACTAGAAAACGCTGTAACCGATGAGTGGGCAGAGGCAGTCAGCTCAACAGTTGATGCGGTATCTGGAGTTCTTGAGTCTAAATTTGGTGTTACTAATTTAAAAAATATCACCCCTATAAGTAAAAAGAAGAAACAGGTAGATAAATAGTTGTAAATTTTATTTATTATTAGGGTTGATAGACAACAACAGTTCTTTATTATAAATAATCTTAGTCCTAAGGATAGGACTAAGGCTTAGGTGTCGAGCTTATTAGGTTTCACCCGATTCCCTCCCCAGGGAGCTTTAGAAATCAATTTCTTAGTTCGACACCTTTTTTATTCATTAAACATTGCTGTTCTTCCACCATCAACAATGATGTCTTGGCATGTGACAAAACTTCCTGCATCGCTGGCTAGATAGAGAGCAGCTTCGGCAATATCAATTGGAAGACCAGATTTTTTAAGAGGAACAGCTTTAGCTAAATTACCTCGCAGTTTTTCCATTTTCCTTTCGTTCTCTTCCTTGGTTAGGTCATTCGCTCTTTGAGATCCTCCGTAAAAGATAGGGGTTGCTATTGCGCCGGGAGAAATAGAGTTTACACGTATATTATGAGGACCTAATTCAACGCCGGCCATACGAGTATAGTGAGTTACTCCTGCCTTTAGAGCAGCATACAAAGGATCTCCTTGGCGATATCTGAGAGCAGCAACACTTGAATTGTTAATAATACAACCGCCGCCAATAGCTTTCATTGGTTCTATGGCATATTTAATTCCTAAGATAACACTAGCAAGTAATAGATGAACACCATAATCAATGTCGCTCTGGGTTACTTTTTCAATCCCAGCACCGACAGGTCCACCGGCATTATTAAAAAGAATATCTAATTGATCGAAGTGTTGGAGTGTTTTTTCAACGGAAGTTTTGATATCTTTTTCTTTGGTTATATCCGCCTTTTCATAAATAACGTTATCACCAAGATCATTGGCTAATGCTTGTCCTTTTTCTTCAGACCTGCCCACAATAAGTACTTTTGCTCCTTCTAATGAAAAAAGACGGGCAGTTTCAGCGCCAATACCGCTAGTGCCACCTGTAATTAAAGCAACTTTTCCATCTAATCTATTTGCCATAATATCCCCTTCATTGATTTAAACATTTATAAGTTTCATTAATTAAGGCTATTGATCTACCATCTCCAGCAGCATTGTTTTTCATTTTGTTCATGACGTAAGAAATCCCAAGTTTATTTTTTGGATCTCCAAATGCACACGAGCCACCAAACCCCGAAT
>Ga0209402_10003017_pt1 | contig 16363 bp, 10 predicted proteins | sample ArcticOcean_MG_C_3_FD_187437 | JGI IMG/M metagenome (GOLD analysis project Ga0209402, IMG submission 187437) | Marine microbial communities from western Arctic Ocean - ArcticOcean_MG_CB8_126 (SPAdes) (version 2) | ecosystem: Environmental > Aquatic > Marine > Oceanic | place: Arctic Ocean... | reverse complement strand
GGGCAAGGCGGCGAGGATCTTCAGTTGTCGGCTGGACGGGAGCGACGTTCAGACCTGGTGTGGTGGTGGGATGGATAATCCGGTGGAGGTCGATTTTCTGTCGACCGGCGAGATGATCGGCAGCGTCAACATTTTCTTGGGTCGGCCTCGAGTCGATTGCTTGGTGCACTGGGTGGACGGGGGTGCGTATCCGCGTTTTGACCAGGCGTGCGTGTCGGAGTTCCCCAAGACGGGTCCGTTGATGCCGCCATTGGCCCGCATGGGTCATGTCGCGGTGTCGGGGATGACTCGTTACCGATCGACGGAGTTTGGCGCCGGGTACCGGGGAAACCTGTTCACCACGCTCTTCAACACTCACAAGGTGGTCCGCAGCGTGGTGGTTAGAGACGGAGCGACATTCCGGACGACTGAGAGTGATTTTCTGGTCAGTGACGATCCCGATTTCCATCCCACCGACGTACTCGAAGACGCCGACGGCAGTCTGCTGGTGATCGATACGGGCGGATGGTTCCGGATCGGTTGCCCGGTATCGAAGGTGGCCAAGCCGGACATCCAGGGAGCGATCTACCGTATCCGTCGGCGAGGTGCTCACAAGCAGAAGGACCCACGTGGTCGGTTTCTGGACGTGGCTCGATTGACGCCTACGGTGTTGGCCGGTCATTTGGACGATATCCGTCCGGTGGTTCGCGAGCGGGTGATCGACCGGCTGGCGTTGGCCGGGCCTGATGCGATCGCAGTGCTGTCGGGCGTGCTTGGAGAATCTGGCGGGACGTCGGTGCGTCGTCGCCTGGGAGCGGTTTGGTCGTTGTCGCGAATCGAAACCGATTCGTCACTGGTCCCGTTGCGAAGTGCATTGTCGGATCGGTCGGCTGACGTGCGTAGTGCGGCGTCACGGTCGTTGGGGATTCGAGGCGACCGGGGAGCGGTGCCGCGGCTGGTTGAAGTGCTGGCCACCGATTCGTCGGCGGCGGTTCGGCGTCAGTCGGCGACCGCGTTGGGCCGGATTCTCGAAGTGTCTGGCGTGTCGGGTACCACCGAGACGAAGTCTCCGACGGTTGCCAGCCTGTTGTCGGCATCGGCTCGAGCGGGGATCGATCGTTTCGAGGAGCATGCAGTGTTGTACGCAGTGATCCGGACCAACGACGCGGCTGCGACACGTCCGTTGCTGACCGATCGCCGTCCGGCAGTTCGCCGAGCCGCTCTGATAGCACTCGATCAGATGCCAGATGGGGGTTTGACGCGAGAGTTGGTGGTGCCGCTGTTGGATACGGCCGACCCGGGATTGCAGCAGGCGGTCTTGGAGGTGATTGGTCGTCACAAGGGTTGGGCGGACCAGACACGCGGGTTGCTTGAGACGTGGTTGTCGGACAAGTCGATCGCAGCAGATCGCTCGGCGGTGATTCGAGGTTTTCTGCTGGCTCGGCAAGGCGAGGCATCGATCCAGTCGTTGGTGGCGGATCGCTTGGGCGATCGGGGCTTGGGCCTGGTGGCTCGACGTCTGCTGGTGGATGTGGTGGGTCGTTCGAGCCTGGGCGAGTTGCCTTCGGGGTGGCAGGCTGCGTTGGTGGCATCTTTGGGCCATGACGACCTGGTGATTCGCGAGACGGCGGCTCGAGCGTTGGCGTCGCGGCGGCTGGTTGGGCCGGAGTTGGAGAGGTTGATTGACGACACAAAGCAGCCGGCGACTCTGCGGGTCGCTGCGTTGGAGTCGTTGGCGGAAAAACCGTTGGGGGCGGGGCGATTCGGGTTCCTGTCGCAGCAGTTGGATGCCGAGCACGCGGCATTGTCGCGGTTGGCGGCAGCTCGCGTGGTTGCGACCGTGCGGCTGAGTCGGTCTCAGCAGATGGCGATTACTGTGAGGATCAGGACGGCTGGTCCATTGGAGTTGCCGGTGTTGTTGCGAGCGTGTCGAGACATCGACGACCCGATGGTGGCTGGGGCCGTGTTGGGCAGTCTCGAGTCGGCTCGATCGGTCGACAGTCTTGCGGCGGCCGATTTGATCGGCTTGGTCGAGCGACTTCCGGCAGCGTTGGCGGTACGGGGTCGAAAGTTATTGGCGAAGGTTGATGGGAAGCTGGCGGCACGTCGGTCGGCATTGCAGGGCCAGCTGGCGGGATTGTCTGGTGGCGATGTGGATCGTGGCCGAGCGATTTTCTTTGGCAAGAAGGCTGCCTGCAGCGGGTGTCATGCGGTGGGTCGGCGAGGAGGCCGGGTGGGTCCGGGGCTCACGACCATCGGCGACATTCGCCAAGCCGGCGATTTGCTCGAATCGATAGTGCTGCCCAGCGCGTCGTTTGCTCGCGGGTTTCGGTCGTACACGGTGGCCACGGAATCGGGGCGGGTTTACACCGGAGTGATCAGTCGCGAGACGACCGAGGCGATCTGGATCCAGGCGGCGGACCTGTCGGAAGTCCGCGTGCCCAGGGGTGAGGTCGAGGCGATCCGCGAGGCGGCCACGTCGATCATGCCCCAGGGTCTCGACAAGACTCTGTCGAGTGGTCAGCTGGCCGATTTGCTGGCATTCCTGCGAAGCTGCCGTGCGGCGACTGAGGTCCGGGCGTCAGCCGGCCGGACATCGCCGAAGAAGAAGTAGTCCCTTGTTCTGTTGAGAATTCCAACAACGATCATGTCTCGCGAAGCGATATTCGAAGCCAGCCTCGACTATTTTCTCGGCCCGATCCGTGAGTTCCTTCACGACGAGACGGTGACCGAAGTGATGGTCAATGGTCATGACGAGGTTTATATCGAGCGTCGTGGCCGGTTGATCCGGACCGAGGCGTCGTTTGCCAGCCCCGATGCGTTGCTGTCGGCCGTACACAATGTGGCTCAGTACGTGGGTCGCGAGATCGACGAGGATCGGCCGGTTCTCGACGCTCGGTTGCCCGACGGATCGCGGGTTCACGCGGTGATTCCACCGAGTGCCCGGATGGGCACGTACCTGACGATCCGCAAGTTCCAGCGCGACATCATGGGTCTGGGCGATTTCGTGCGGTTGGGGAGTCTCTCGGAAGTGGCTCGCGAGTTCCTGGAACTGTGCGTGGTGTTGCGAAAGAACATCGTGGTGGCTGGAGGCACGGGCACGGGCAAGACGACGATGCTCAACGCGGTTTCGACGGCGATTCCCGAGGACGAGCGGATCGTGGTGATCGAGGACAGTTCGGAACTCCGGTTGGCTCAGACCCACTGCCTGTATCTCGAAAGCCAGCAGGCCGACCGGCAGGGTGAGGGTGGGCTGGGGATTCGCGACTTGTTTCGAGCGAGTCTGAGAATGCGGCCGGATCGGATTCTGGTGGGTGAGGTGCGTGGAGGTGAGGCATTGGACATGGTGCAGTCGATGATCAGTGGCCATTCGGGCAGCCTGACCACCGTACATGCCACGTCGCCTCGAGACGCACTGGTGCGGCTGGAGACATTGTCGTTGATGTCGGACGTTGAACTGCCCGTCTACGTGGCGCGGGCCCAGGTCGCCTCGGCCATCCACCTCGTCGTCCAGTTGTCACGGTTTTCGGAAGACGGGTCGCGGAAGGTGACTCGGATTACCGAGGTGTTCGGGTTGGATGAATCGAACCAATACCAGTCTCAGGACCTGTTCGTCAACCGATTGACCGGTCGGGACGATCAGGGGATGCTGACGGCCGATCTGTCGCCGACGGGGAACCGACCGACGTTTGCCGACGAGTTGTCCGAGTACGCTCTGGAAGACCGTGCTCGGTTGACTCGGTCGATCTGGCAAGCCTGATCTGATCAGTGTGAACGGCGCGAGTGCGCAAGCCCAAAGGGTGTCCCGAGGCGATCCCGCCTCAGTTCGTCTTTTCCTTGGGCTTGTCCGCCGCCTTGGGTTTTTCCTTGGGCTTGTCTGCCGCCTTGGGTTTTTCCTTAGGCTTGTCCGCCGCCTTGGGTTTTTCCTTGGGCTTGTCTGCCGCCTTGGGAGTTTCCTTCGGCTTGTCCGCCGCCTTGGGTTTTTCCTTGGGCTTGTCCGTCGCCTTGGGAGTTTCCTTCGGCTTCGGCTTCGGCTTGTCCGAATCGTCACCAGCTCCGCTGCGGGTTGCCACGTTGGACTTCTTGTCAGCGGAATCGGGGTCAGCGTAGTCCTGTTTGATCCGTCGGACGGTGGAGATCATTTGTCGAATCAGGTTTTCTTCGGCCGTGAGTCCCTGGTTGGCGAGGATCTTCTTGGCCTTGGTATTCATGTGATAGAGGGTCGCGAGCAGGATTTGGACATCTTCCTGGAAGTCGCGTTGCAGTTCCGCTTCGAGAATTGCCATCAGTTCCTTGATTGCTCTCTTGGAGACTTCTTCGTCTGGGGAATCCAGTTCGGCGAAGGTCTTTTCGAGTTGCGGTTTGCGTTGCTTGATCATGCCGACGAATTTCTGTTCGGTCTGCGGCAACCGTTCGTCGATCATCCCGTTGAGCTGTTCGACGGCATGATCTTCGAGCAGTTTGCGGACGGTTGGCATGCCATCGATGGCGGTTTGGTTGAGGCTTTTGGCGACTTCCTTGGAGTTGTTCTTGGCGAAGTCGGTCGCGTACTTGCGAAGTGCCGGGATGCCTTGATCTTCGAGCAGCATTTCCACTCTGGCGACTGTGTTTGTGGGATCGAGCAGTTCATCCATCTGCGGCAGGCCGTAGATGAAGAACCCCGAGACCATGACCAGCAGGAGTCCACCGACGCAGAGCGTGACATTGGCTCCGGACTGGATCCGGGACGCGACCGAGCTGACTCGACCGTGAGCCCGTTCGATGCTGGTTTCGAGACCGGAGTCGGCAGCGGGTGCTGCGACAGCGGGCGTATCGACTGGAGCCGAATCGTCTGCGGTTTCCGGAGTGCTGTCGGCTGTTTCGTCGGCAGCGGTGTCGTCCGAGTTGTCTGAGTTGTCTGTCGACGCATGGTCATCGACTGGGTTGGAATCTTCGGGTGATTGTGGATCTTCGTTATTCATCATATTCATCAGAGGATCTCCCCTTTTCAGGAAGTCATGTTGTGTTGAACACAGCCCAAGGCCGAGGTAACTGGGTGCTTCAGGGTGCCCGGCCTTCGTCGGGTGCGGTGATCAGCTTCAGTTTCAGGAGCTCGAGCACCTGTCCGACGAACCGTGTGGTCAGAGCTTCTTCTTCGGTTTTTTTATCCGGAGGATCAGCGATCGGGAACTCGTCGTAGGACGCATAGAGCGTCTTGAACTCGGTCTCGAGCGGTCCGATGTAGTATTTGTCGATCAGTTCATCGATGGCTTCCTTGGTCCGAGCGATGACTCGGGCTCGGCTGGCTTCGTCCTGCAACTTGGGGAACTCTTTCTTGAGCATATCCTCGTTGCGGTTGAGAGCTTCTTCGTAGTGCTCCAGCAGTGCGGCCCTGAACCGGTTCCGGATATTGACCTGGAACTCGTTGCGTTGCGTGATGAACGCCTGCTCCATGCGTGGCGAGTCTTTCTGGAGCTGTGTTTTGAAGCTGGCGATCAGGTCGGGTTCGACCACTTTCCAGGTCCGGGAGAGTTCATTCTGGTAGTTCTTCTGATTGTTGGTGTAGCTCTGGACGAGGGCCTGGTACATCTTGTCCTGCCACTGTTCGTCTTCGATCTGCGACACGGTGTCGTAGCTCTTGTAGAGCACACCTCCGACCAGCACGAGCACAAACAGGAGCATTACTCGGCTGATGTTCCGGGATCGTAACCACGCAGTTTCGAGTGCTCCGGCTTCGGCCTCGAGTTGCGCGACGCGTTGTGCCAGCTCGGCCGACACGGTTCCGCTTGAGCCGTCAGACATGGCCCGCCCTCCTTCTCGTTACGGAGAAAAAATGAAATCAGTAGTACAAATATCGCGACGCAGAACGCGTCACGGAGGTCGAATGATGTGCACAGATTCGTACAAGTATCAGGTTGCCCAAGACCCTTTTGAAAAGATAAACGTAACGTTTTTATTTTGCAGTTGGTCTGGGTTGCGTCACAGAAAAAACCGCGAATGCCTCGGGTATACGAGGCATTCGCGGTTTTTTGGCGTTGGCTGGAAGAACTTCCATTGCCGGGACAGGCACACATTCGGTTCGCCTGCAGCGCCCCGAGTGTCGAGCCAGTCCCTGGGGCTCGGGTGGACTACACCTGGATCTCGTAGCCCTTGCGTTGTTCTCGGCTTTGCCAGGCGTTGGCTTCGGAGTCGCCGGTGATGGTTTGCGTCTTGGCGTCCCAGTTGAGTGGTCGTCCGAGTCTGAGCGCGATGTTGGCCAGGTGGCAGGTGGTCAGAGCCTGGTGATGCGTGTAGACATCGGAAATCGGTAGTTCCCGGCTCTTGACGCAATCGAAGAAGTTCTGCATGTGGCTGGTTGGTTTCTTGCCACGGTAGACCTTGACGATGGCATCGTCGGGCAGCGGGTTGGTTTTGAGTTCATCGATCGGTGCCCCGACGATTTTGCCTCGGCTGACGAAGAACCGACCTTTCGAGCCTTCGAAGAGGATCCCGTTGCCGTCCTTGGACTTGCTGACGATATTCATTTCGACGCCATCGGGGAATTCGCACTGAAGTTGGAAGCTGTGCGAGCAGTTGTACTGGTCACTGAGTGTGGGGCTTCCGTCTTTCAGTGGCACGGGGTGTTCCGAGACGACGGGGCTGACGGTTTGCGGCCCTTGTCCGGGTCCATTCTGCTGGATGGCCCATTGTGCGATATCGACGTGATGAGCGCCCCAGTCGGTCAGTTTGCCGCCGGAGTACTCGTACCACCAGCGGAATTCGTAGTGGCATCGTCGTTTGATGTAGTCGACGTCGGTGGTTTGTCCCTGCCACATGTCCCAGTTGAGGCCTTCGGGGACCATTTCGGTTTTCAGTGGTCCACTGCGTGGAGACCCACCGATGTCGCAGGTGACTTTTTCGACCTTTCCGATACGTCCGTCGTGGACCAGGGCGATGGCCTGCAGGAACCGTCGTCCCATTTCGGTTCGTTGTTGCGTACCGACCTGGAAGACTCGCTTGGTTTCATCGAGCACCGAGATAATCTGTCGACCTTCTTCGATGGTCAGCGTCAGGGGTTTTTCGCAGTAGATGTCCTTGCCGGCCTTCATGGCTTCGATGGCGATCTTGGTGTGCCAGTGATCGGGTGTGACGATGGTGACGATGTCGATGTCCTTACGTTCGAGGATCTTGCGATAGTCCTCGTAGACGTCGACAGTCGGTTCCTGTCCGTCCTTTTTCTGAGTCCGTTTGACTCGTTCCTGACCGCGTTTGGCGTGTGCCTGATCGACATCGCAAACGGCGGCCACATCGCCGAATCGCATTGCCTGCGGTCCGATTCCGCCCCAGCGGCTGCCGGTACCGATGCAGCCGACGACCGGTCGTTCGTTGGCCGACCGGTAGGCGGCTTCGGCCGGCGTGGCGGAAGTGAACCAATAGGGCATGCTGGCGGTGGCCAGTGCGGCCGTCGTGGTGTTCAGAAAGTCGCGACGCGTGGTCGGTGTGGCGGAAGTCATCGTTGCGGTCTCCAGCAGATCGGTTGAGTCGTCAGGAGTGATCTGGAATGATCTAGAAATGATCGGAGGTGGCCTCGGAATGAACCGAGGACCACACGTGGATCGCCAGTGTACCGGGTTGAAAACGAGTATGCAAAACCTCGATTGTCTTTGCGTGGTCACAAGGTTTTTGTCAGGAGAGACGAGATGAGACTGTGTCGGTACGAATACAACGGTGCTGTGGCGATCGGTTTCTACGGTGAGCAGTCGATCGTGCCCTTGCACGCGGCCGCCGTGTCGTTGGGGGTGGAGGTGTCCGAATGCGATCGGATCACGACGTTTCTGCCTGGTGGCTCGGCACGCGAGTCGGTCGTCGCCGTGCAGGATGCGTTGGCCGATGCCGGGGAATCGCTGTCGAGGGAGTTGGGGATTGCGACCGAGGCGGTCCAAGTCAAGGTGCCGGTTCCCGATCCGTCGAAGCTGTTGCTGTTGGCCGGGAACTACTCGAAGCACATCGAGGAGGGCGGCGGCCAGGCGGCCGAGCGGGACTCGACGTTTCCCTACGTCTTCATGAAGCCGCCAGCGACGACGTTGAACGATCCCGGCAACCCGGTGCGAATCCCCGAGGTGTCGCCGGATCACATCGACTGGGAACTCGAACTGGGCGTGATCATCGGCAAGGAGTGTCGGGGTGTGAGCGAGTCGAATGCGTTGGAGTTTGTCGCCGGCTACACGGTCGTCAACGACATCTCGGACCGAAAGTTCACTCCCAACCCGGGTCGAACCGAGCGGCCCAAGGATGGGTTCTTTGACTGGTTGCACGGCAAGTGGCACGATTCGTTCTGCCCGATGGGGCCTTGCGTGTTGCCGGCCGACGAATGTGGTGACCCTCAGGCGTTGGCCTTGAATCTCACGGTCAACGGCGAGACCGAGCAGGACGGGAGCACTGCCGAGATGGTGTTCCCGGTGGCCGCGGTGATCGCGTTCATTTCGAGCTTTGCCACTCTGGTGCCCGGCGACATCATATCGACCGGGACGACGTCCGGTGTGGGCATGGCCAAGAACAAGTTCCTGGTTGCCGGCGACACGATCGTGGCTTCGATTGGCGGGATCGGTTCGTTGGTGAGTCCGGTGGTGTAGCGGGCGGGGGATCAGGCTGTTTCGTCGTTTGCCGGGTCGTGTTCGCTTTCCTTCATGTCCAGCTGGTCCATCTTGCGATAGAGATTCGAGCGGTGGAGTCCGAGGAGTCGTGCGGCTTCGGTCATGTTGTCGGCGGCGAGTCGAATCGAGCGTCTGATGTAGTCGACCTGGAAGCGGCGAGTGGCTTCGGTCAATCCGGCGTCGGCGGGCAACGTGGCATCGGGTTCGCGTCCGGGTGCGAGGATGAAGGCGAGGTCGTCGATTTCGATCTGGTCACCGGGGCAGAGGAAGGCGACGCGTTCCATCAGGTTTCTGAGTTCTCGGACATTCCCTGGCCAGGCGTGTCCGGTGAGTCGTTGAGCGGCTTCGGGGGCGAGTGCCAGGGTGGTCCGTCCGGCTTCGACGCAGAATTCGGCGAGGAAGTGTTCGGCCAGAGCGAGGATGTCATCGGGTCGATTGGCCAGTGGCGGGAGTTCGAGCGTGACGACCGAGAGTCGATAGAAGAGGTCTTCACGGAAGCGTTTTTCCTGGACGGCCAGTGCGAGGTTCTGGTTCGTGGCTGCGATGACTCGGACATTGATCGGAATCGTCTGAGAGCCACCGACTCGGGTGATGACTTTCTGCTCGAGGACTCTGAGCAGCTTGGCCTGTCCGCCGGGGCTCATGTCTCCGATCTCGTCCAGGAACAGAGTGCCGTCGTCGGCGAGTTCGAATTTGCCTTTGCGGGTATCGATGGCGTCGGTGAAGGCACCTTTTTCGTGTCCGAAGAGTTCACTTTCGAGCAGTGTCTCGCTGATCGCGGCACAGTTGACCGCCACGAACGGCTGATCGGCTCGCGAGCCACCCACGTGGAGTGCTCGGCTGACGACTTCCTTTCCTGTCCCGCTGGGGCCCAGCACCAGCACGGGCAGGTCGGTATTGGCCAGCCGGTCGACAGTGTCTCTGAGCGCGATGATCGCCGGGCTGTTGCCGACGAGTCGGGCTCCGCGGGCGACCTGTTCGCTGAGTTGGTCCCGGCTGCGGATCAGTCTCTGGTGTTCCCGGGAATTGGCCAGAGCGACGGCGGCGTGTCCGGCGAGGTGGTTCAGGGCTTCGAGATCGTCGGCGTCGAAGTCGCCGACGATCCGGTTGATCAACTCGAATGCACCCATCACCTCGCCCCCCTCGTGCCGCAGCGGGACGCACAACAGGTTGCGGGTCGTGTAGCCGGTCTGCTTGTCGACGTCGGGATTGAATCTCGAGTCGGCCGTCACGTCGTTGACTTGGACCGACTGGCCGCTGTGGATCACTTCGCCGACAATCCCCGCGTCGTCGGGAATCCTCAGAGTCCCCCCCTCGACTCCCAACGCCGGGCAGGCGACCAGTTCGTTGCGTTCTGAGTCGTGCACAAAAATGCTCGCTCGATCGCATCCCAACAACCCGGTCGCTTCGGCGGCAATCTGCTCGAGCAACGGGATCATCTCGCGGACCCCGGCAAACTGAGCCGAAATACTCAACGTCGCCGCCAACCGGTCGGCTCGTCGGCTGGTCAATTCGGATTGGACTGCCAGGCCTCGAGACACCGACAGGCCGCGGCCGGCGATGGCCAGCAGCGGGAGAGCGGCGAGGTCGAAGTGGCTGCCGGCGATCAAGAGCACCGAGGCGGACGCGGCCGAATCGTCCAGTGGAACGGCTGCGGCTGTCCAGCCCGAAGGGTCGTCGATCAGCGTTCCGCCCGCCGCGCCCCGGTCTAATGATTCTTCAAGCAGCTCGGACGGCCAGGCCAACGGACGCTGACGGCCGTACTCGGCGTGCAATTCCCATCCGGGTCGACGCACCAGCACGCCGCACCATTGGGCCGAGAACTCGGTGACCAGATCCGCCAGCAATCCGCTCAGAAAACTCGATTCGTCGGACGTCTCATCGACCGACTGCAGACAACGGTCCAGCAGTCCGACTGCGCGAATCGCGTCGCTGGCTTCCAGCGACGGCAACGCCTCACTGAATCTCACCCATTGATCACTCAAGTGTCCCCCTTTCGACAACAGCCCGTCGAGTCGTCGGTGATCGGTCGTGATCAGAGTGACCTCGAACGCAGTCGTTTGACTACGGACTCGTTCTTTCGTGAGGTCAATACGATAACACGTGTGAGGATGGTTGGCACGGGGTTAGTGGATTGGCTCACTTTCTGGTGTTTGGGGTGTGCTGTATAAGTGGAGGATTGCGTTGAGTGTACTGAAGTTGGAGAAGTCAGAGATGCTGCAACCGGTTGGTGACGGACTGAATCGCTACAGTGCCCGGATCACTCAGCCCCGTGCCCAAGGTGCGTCACAGGCGATGCTTTACGGCACGGGCATGACCGAGTCGGACATGAGCAAGGCTCAGGTGGGCATTGCCAGCATGTGGTACGAGGGCAACACGTGCAACATGCACCTGATGGAGTTGTCCGAGTCGGTGAAGTCGGGTGTGTCTGCGAGCGATTTGATCGGGATGCGATTCAACACGATTGGCGTGAGCGACGGCATTTCGATGGGCACCGAGGGCATGTCGTACTCGCTTCAGTCACGGGATTTGATTGCCGATTCGATAGAGACGGTGATGGGAGGTCAGTGGTACGACGCGTTGATCACGATACCGGGTTGCGACAAGAACATGCCGGGTTGCGTGATGGCGATGGCCCGAGTCAACCGTCCGTCGTTGATGATTTACGGTGGTACGATCCAACCGGGTTGTCTGGGCGAGAGGCCATTGGACATTGTTTCGGCGTTTCAGTCTTACGGTCAGTACCTGGCCGAGTCGATCAGTGACGAGGAGCGTCGGGAGATTGTGCAGCGGAGTTGTCCGGGGGCGGGAGCATGTGGCGGGATGTACACGGCCAACACGATGTCATCGGCGATTGAGGCGATGGGTTTATCGTTGCCATACAGTTCCTCGACCCCGGCGACGGACCCGGCGAAGCTGGACGAGTGTCATCGATCGGGAGCGGCAATCCGTCATTTGCTCGAGCAGGACATCAAGCCGCTCGACATCATCACACGGCAGTCGTTGGAAAACGCGATGGCGATGGTGATGGCGTTGGGTGGATCGACCAATGCGGTATTGCACCTGTTGGCGATCGCTCGATCGGCGGATGTCGAGTTGACGATCGACGATTTCCAGGCGACCAGCGACCGCGTTCCGTTTTTGGCCGACTTGAAGCCGAGCGGTCGATTTGTGATGGCCGATCTGCATGCCGTCGGTGGAACTCCTGCCGTCTTGAAGTTCCTGTTGTCGGAGGGTTTGATCGAGGGTGATTGCCTGACGGTGACCGGCCGCACTTTGGCGGAGAACGTGTCGGAGTTGCCCGAGTTGTCCGAGGGGCAGGAGATTTTGCGACCGACGTCGGATCCGATCAAGTCGACCGGTCATTTGCAGATTCTGCGAGGCAACCTGGCACCCGAGGGTTCGGTCGCGAAGATCACGGGCAAGGAGGGGTTGGTATTTTCTGGACCGGCGCGGGTTTTTGATTCTGAGGAGGAGATGCTTTTGGCGTTGGAGCAGAAGCAGATCAGGAAGGGTGACGTGGTAATCATCCGGTACGAGGGTCCTCAGGGAGGTCCGGGGATGCCCGAGATGTTGACACCGACTTCGGCGATCATGGGTGCCGGCCTGGGCAACGACGTGGCGTTGATGACCGACGGTCGTTTTTCGGGAGGTTCGCACGGGTTCATCGTCGGCCACATCACTCCCGAGGCTCAGGCGGGTGGTCCATTGGCTTTGGTCGAGACCGGAGACACGGTGACGATCGATGCCGAGCAGCTGCGGATCGACCTGGACGTCGGCGACGACGAGTTGGCTCGACGGCGCGACGCCTGGACCGCTCCGCCGCTGAAACAGACTCGCGGCACTTTAGGCCGTTACATCCGCACCGTCAGTTCGGCCGCGTTGGGTTGCGTGACGGACGAGTAAAACCGAGGCCACACGATGTTGACATTCGAAGAACTCGTCGTATCGCGACGGAGTTGGATTGATCTGGAGCTAGAGCCGTGGTGTCGGAGTGCGTTGCGGGTTGACCTGCAAAAGGCTGCTGACGAGTGGCTCGACATTGCCGGCAAAGTGGACGTCGAGTCGACTTTGTGGACGTGGGCCTGGAGCCGTTTTCCGGAGTTGGTTTCTGCGGACTTGCCGGGAGTTGACGAGACTCACGCGGTTCGCCTGGTGCTCAAGGACGGCCGCGAACTGGTGGGGTATCCCGATTCGCGTGCGGCGGGACCCGGCCAGTTGATCGTCATCGACGTCGGCGAGTCCGGTCGGACGGAGGGGCCGATTTCGATCGACGAGATTGCTCGGGTCGAACCGGCCGGATAGCGACCGGTCCACACGATCCGGGTCGACTCGAGTCTTTCCGGCTCTACTCGACTTCCACTTCAACCGACGATCCGATCGGCACGGCGGGCCACAGTCGACCGATCGGTTCGATGGTGATTCGGACGAGCGGATCGGCTCCGACGGGGGTGTCGACCTGTTGTTCGGTGTGCGGCGGCACGACCGACACGCGTCCTTTGCAGCGAATGGACCCGGCGAATCTCAGGCGGACCATCGTTCCCACCGAGTAGCGGTTGATCAGCCGGCTGGGGACGGGCAAGTCGAGGTGTTGTCGTTCCCGGTCGTACAATTCGACAATCGCTTCACCACCGGCGACTCGATCTCCGGCCTGTTTCAGGTGCAGCCCGACGGTGCCGTGCGACATGGCGGTCAGGGCCAGTCGTCGTCGATGTTGTTCGAGCGAGACGAGAGTTTGGCGTGCATGAGCGAGTTGTCGTTGTGCGACATTGACTCCGTTGGCGGTGCGGAACTTTTCGGGCAGGCTGCTCCGCAGGGCGTCGATCCGGTCGAGTTGTCCTCGGCAGAGTTTGGCCTGAGCGGCACTGATCGATGCGGCATTGCGTGCTGCCTGTTGTCGCAGCAGTGTTTTCATTTGGACCGCGTCGGAGGTCAGCATTTGTGGCAGAGTGCCGAGGCGATAGGTCTGGTCGTTGCTGCCGATGCTGGCCAGTCCGTCGCTGAGATCGAGCATTTCCTCCCACGCCGTCTGCATGAACTCGTTGTAATACTGTTTTTCGAGATGATTGACGGCCAAGGCTCGGACCTCGAATTCTTCGCGCTCGAGGTCTCTGAGTTTCAGGGCCAACTCGACATCGGCCTGGGCCTGGGTCTGAGCGAGCGAGGCTTCGAGAGTGGGTAGGATGGTGGTGCGGTCGGCGATCTGGCGTTCGAGTTCGTCATCGATCAGCAGCACGAGCACGGTTCCCGGAGTGACCACGTCGCCGGGCTGGTGCCGCAGTTCGCCGACGACCGAGTTGACCGGAGCCACGATGGTGTTTCGTTCGGCACGCAGGTAACCGACGAGAGTGCGTGAGGCGGACCGGTCGTCGAGCCAACTGGTGAGAGCCAATCCGCCGAGCAGGGTCAGCACCAGCAGCAGCAGGGTGCGGTGCGGTGGAGCCGGCAGCGGGAGACCGTCGGTGGTGGTGGCGACAGGTGGGTGGTCGATGCGGGGTGCGACTGGTGTGGACGGTGCGGGCATGATGGAGGCTCGGCAGGTGTGTGTCTCGGACCCGTAGCGTTGTGAGTAGATGCCAGGGTGCGAGGATCGGTGTCGGGGTGTTCTCTGAGAATCGGACGGCATCGCCTTGTGGGTCCAGCACAACAGGGTGAACGGGGGCTGGCTATGTCGAGAGTCGTGCTGCAGGTAGGGGAACCGCCATCCTTGGCGCGATGCTCACAAAAGTCGCCGCCTGTCTTTGGCCGCACAACCGCTACAACCGGCACGACAAGCCGTCTGCAGGCGGTTCGCGTACTGAAGACTCCAAACCGGCACCGTTCTCGGCTACGATGACGGACCATCGTTGTCGTCCCAATGTGACTGAAGGAAGGCCGGTACGCTCATGACCCTGTCGCCACTCCCGATCGATCGCCGCCGATTTCTGGCCACGACGACCGCCACGGTCGGTTCGTTGGCCATCCCTACAGCACTCGTGACAGGCCTCGTCCCGGTAGGGACTGCGACGGCCGAGGACATGCAGCCCGTGATTCCCATCGTCGACACCCACCAGCACCTCTGGGATCTCAAGAAACTCAACCTGCCGTGGCTGAAGAACGAGGGAGTCAAGTCGATCAATCGCGACTTCCTGATGTCCGATTATCTCGAAGCCACCAAGGGCCTGGGCGTGACCAAGACGGTTTACATGGAGGTGAATGTGCGGCAGGAGGATCAGAAATTGGAGGCCGAGTGGGTGACCGGGTTGTGTCGGGACAAGTCGAACCCGATGCAGGCTGCGGTGATCGGTGGTTATCCTCACGATCGCAACTTCAAGAAGTACATCAGGCAGTACGAGGAGAGTGACTACGTGCGAGGTGTGCGTACGGTGCTGCACGATGACGATCGGCCCGCGGGTCTGTGTCTGGAGAACCGGTTTGTCAGGAATGTGCGGCTGCTGGGGAAGTTGGGAATGAGTTTCGACCTGTGTATGCGTCCTGGCGAATTGACCGACGCAGCGCGGCTGGTCGAGAAGTGTCCCGGGACGCGGTTTGTCGTGGACCACTGCGGTAACATGCCGGTCGGATCCGACGACAAGCCACTCAGAAAGAAGTGGATGACGGGTATGAAGGCTCTGGCGTCGCACGAGAATGTGATTTGCAAGATTTCGGGAATCGTTGTCACGGCACCTGAGGGTTGGAAGGCGTCGGACCTGGCTCCCAACATGATCTTCTGCATTGATACGTTTGGTGAGGATCGAGCCTGCTTTGCGGGCGACTGGCCCGTGTGTCGGCTGAAGGCCACGTTTGCCGAGTGGGTCGCCGCCTTGAAGACAATCGTCAAGGACCGACCGCTGGCCGCTCAGAAGAAACTGTTTGCCGAGAACGCCGAGAGATTTTACCGGATCTAGGGCGTCCGATCCCGATATTGGCGAGATTGGCACGGCATCTGCGGTTTCTGACCCGACACTACGAACACTGCGGTTCTTTGCGGTTCTCGGCGACACGACTGCCGACCAAGGATGGTCTGCTTGTAAAGTCGCCAATCTCCATTCGGTGATCGTGGTCAACCTTACAATTCGCTCGCTGATAGCCAGGGATGGTCTGATGCGCGACGCGACGGTGCGGGCCTGTTTTCGCAAGCTCCTCAGGATTCTCGACTCGTCTTCTTGTTCCCGCAGCCAGCTTGGGTTTCGGCCCGGCCTTCGGCTCGGCACCGGTCTCGGAAACCGGGCGGCAACAAGCCAATCGAGTCTGTCATGGGCACTGGGTATTGTGTTGGCTTTGGGGGCGATGGACCCGGGAGTCGCGCGAGCCGGCGAGGTGCTCGAGTTCTCTGGTCCGGGTTGTCTGGCGTGTCAGCGGATGAGTCCGCTGGTGGAGAAGTTGAAGCGGCAGGGGTACCCGATCCGCGTGATTGACATCCAGCGAGCACCTCGTCTGGCCCGTCAGTTGGACATCAAGTTGCTGCCAACGTTTGTGCTGATCGAGTCGGGTCGAGCGGTGAAGAAGATTGTCGGCGTGACGTCCGAGCGGCAATTGCGGTCCTTGGCCGAGGCGGCCCGAGCGGATTCACTCAAGCAGCCGGTAGCCAAGCCGGTAGCCAAGCCGGTAGCTGATCCCGGCCCATCCGTATCGGCTCGTTTGACCGAGTACACCGATTCGGCTCGATTCAAGGATCTGTCGCAGAAGTTTCGGAACCCGGCGGCGGGTCGCGCGGCCCCGGTCGTGCGTGCCAAGGGGGCCGGTCCGCGGGCAACTACGGATTCAGGGGCAGGGGCAGGTTTGGAGTCCAG
>Ga0209402_10003016_pt1 | contig 16382 bp, 11 predicted proteins | sample ArcticOcean_MG_C_3_FD_187437 | JGI IMG/M metagenome (GOLD analysis project Ga0209402, IMG submission 187437) | Marine microbial communities from western Arctic Ocean - ArcticOcean_MG_CB8_126 (SPAdes) (version 2) | ecosystem: Environmental > Aquatic > Marine > Oceanic | place: Arctic Ocean... | reverse complement strand
ACGCCACATATCGGCAGCGCAACCTGGGAGGCCAGAAAAGCCATGAGCGATTTGTCTGTGAGAGCTATTCTGGACTCAATCGAAGGTACTGTTCCGCAATATATAGTGACATAAACGACTGGAAATTGGGACTAGGTACATTTATTCAAACCGAAACATGGATGAACGTATGACAAAACGGGCTGCTATAATTACTGGAGCTGGCAGAGGAATGGGATCTGCAGTTGCGAAGACCCTGCGAGACAACGGATATCAATTGGTTCTCCTATCGAATTCCGGAGGAGCTAAACAGCTTGCAGCCGAATTGGGTTGTGTAGGAGTCACAGGGTCGGTGACTTCGGAAAAAGACATCAACACTGCAGTGCAATTGTGCATGCAGCACTATGGACGGATTGACGGAGTGGTAAACAGCACTGGGCATCCGCCTAAGGGATCACTGTTGGACCTGACTGATGAAGATTGGTATTCAGGCTTCGATATGGTCTATATGAACGTGGTAAAAATGGCGAGAGCAGTGACTCCAGTGATGATGAAGGGAGGAGGAGGTTCTATAGTGAATATTTCTACTTTTGCTGCCTATGAGCCGGAACCAAGTTTTCCTGTCTCGGCATGTATACGGGCGGCTTTGGGTAGTTATACAAAATTATATTCTACTGAGTATGCACCTCATGGGATTCGCATGAACAATATTTTGCCAGGATTCATAGACTCTTATCCAATTGATAGAACCATCTTAGAGCGGATACCGGCCGGTCGTTACGGCAGGGTTTCTGAGATTGGTGAAACAGCGTTGTTTCTTCTTTCAACTGGAGCAGAATATATCACTGGACAAAACATCAGGGTGGATGGAGGGATTACTAGGTCTGTCTGACTATTTACATTGACGAACTGAAGTTTGATGGAAGAGTCTTTGGGGCCAAGGTACCTCTTTTAGTATTTTGCGACACTTACTTTTTCGGGCGTTAATTGAGTCAAGTCGGCGTAGCTTCCTAGTTGGCCATCCTGATTGTTCCCCCAACAGTAACCACTCCCACTAGTGGTTACCCCACAGGTATGGTGTATTCCAGCCGCTATGGATCTCCAAATGTGGTTCCCATGGACCACAACGGGAGATTTTCTCTGAGTTTGAGTCGAATCCCCTAGTTGGCCATAGTCGTTGTTTCCCCAACAAAGAGCTTGTCCTGACAAAGTCAAGCCACAACTGTGCGAACGGCCAGCAGATAAATCAATCAATTGATGTTCTATTTGGATTTCATCGGGAACAGGCCATTGGTTTTGATTTCTATCTGATCCTAATTGTTTTTGGTCGTTGAGCCCCCAACAAGAAGCATCGCCGGATGTATTGATGGCACATGTGTGGTAGAGACCGGCACTGATAGATGTCCAGATTGATTCTCCGGAAATTCGCACGGGAGAATCTTTGTTTACTGTGGTGCCATCACCCAATTGTCCAAATTGATTTAATCCCCAGCAGTAAATGTGACTTGAACTATTGATGGCACATGTGTGATAAGAACCAGCAGTAATATCAACCCAAGTTTGTTGAAGATTTATAGATATGGGAATTGACTGTTTAGTGCGGTTCCCGTTACCTAGTTGTCCAAATTGATTTCGCCCCCAACACTCAATCTCACTTGTAACCAATATCGCGCAGGAATGTTCTAGCCCTCCACTTACTTTATTTAGACCGATGTTTGTAGCTATAGGGGTGGGTTCGTTTCGGCGTTCCGATGTACCGTCACCAACCTGTCCGTAGTCATTGTTTCCCCAACAAACTCCAAGTTTACTAGACAATATCCCGCAATTGTGATCGACCATGGAGGTCACTGAAAACCAGTTCAAACTTGTAGCTATAGGGGTGGGTTCGTTTCGGCGTTCCGATGTACCGTCACCGACCTGTCCGTAGTCATTGTTTCCCCAACAGTAAAGTTCGTCTGAAGTTCTCATTCCGCAGGTCATTTTATAACCTGCTGTAATTTCATCCCAATGGCTGATAGTAACATTGGCCGTGGCCGAGATGTTATTTGTGCTTACTGATATTTCGACAGTACCTAGGTTAACACCTGTTATCAGACCATTTTGAGAGACAGTCGCAATGGAAGTGCTTCCAGATGCCCATACTAGTAAGGGTTCTAGCAGGATGTTTCCAAGAGCGTCTTTTGCCGTTGCGTATAATTGTGCGGTGTCACTGGTATTTTCAAGATTGATGCGAGTTTCCGAGAGATTTATGGTTGCTGGTTTTTGCCTGACTACTGCAGAAGCCTTGGCTGTAAAAGTGCCTGAACTAGCAATGATTTCGGTTGAACCATTGGCCACTGAGGTGACTAGACCAGATTCAGAAACTGTGGCTATTTCAGGATTTACCGAAGTCCATGACGCAATTGGAGTTTGCCAGTCAGCGCCCTCCATAGTCTTGGCGGATAGATGTAATTGTACGGTTTCACCCAAAGAAGAAAATGTGATGCTAGATGAAGATAGAGAAAGAGAACTAAGAGGGGGGCCAATACCATCGTCGCAGCCTGCTACTAAGGTGGCGATAATAAACAGTAAAGTTTCCAGTCCCAATTTACGATTTATCACTTTTAGATTACTCAAAGGTCGAATGGATGTTGACGATTCCTATATGCTTCTAGTAAAGATGCCGGCGCAAGTTATTAGTCAGACAGAATTATTGGCATTAACTGTTCAATAATCAATATTTGATTGCCTGTCATATCACATTCAGATCAGTATGAGATGCTTGTGTAACTTGAAACTTGAATTACGATGAATGATAAAATCTATGTTTTATCACGACTACAAGTATTAAAGGAGGGAGCGCCCCTTCTTTGTTGGTAATGGATCAATTCAGGATGAGGTTTCAGCGATGATTGGTATGACACTTGGAAAGATTTGTAAATTCAGCTTTGTCCTGATTTTAATTTTGGCCAATGTAGATCTGGGGCTCGCCCAAGAAATCGAGTTAAATGTGCGGCGCTCAGGGGGGCAGGTTCGAGAGTCTAATGGCCAGGCTAATTTTACTTTGGCAGCGCGATTCGCTCCATATAAGATCAGCGAATTAGTACACAGTACGAGGGTAGACCCTCATTGGATAAAAGATACCGAGAAATTTTGGTACAAATGGGAAAATACTAACGGAACGAAATATTACATAGTAAATCCCGTCACTCGAAGTAAAAATCAACTGTTCGACAATGATTGGATGGCTGCAGAACTTACGAAAATTACCAAAGACCCATGGGATGGACAGCATCTTCCGATCAACAATCTCCGTTTTCTCAATGAGTTTATTGTCAGGTTTGATGATGGTGATGCCACTGACGATGAAAAACCTGATTCTGAAATTCGCCATTTTGAATTAGATCTGAGAACTGATGTTTTAAGCGAGCTAGGTCCCACAGAGTCCCCAGAGAATCATCCAGAGTGGGCGAGCCTTTCTCCCGACAAAAGTAGGGTCATATTTGCCAGAGAACACAATCTCTGGACGATGTCTTCAGCCGATTACGAAAAAATTATGTCAGCTAGGAAAGGGAAAAATGACAAGGATGCGGAAGAAGCAGAAACCAGCTTGGATGTGCAAGAAGTACAGCTGACAGAGGATGGAGTTGAATTTTACAGCTATGCAGCCAATTCGAGTGGTAGGGGTGAGACCAACAAAACTGTTTTAGAGAATTATAAAAAAAGAAAGAGGACTAATGTTACTTGGTCTAAGGATTCAAAAAAAATAGCATTGGTGCGCTCAGATCAGCGTGACGTTGATGATCTTTGGGTTGTCCATGCTGTCGGAAACGATAGGCCAGAACTGGAAACTTATAAATATGATATGCCAGGCGAAACAAACGTCACTCAAAATGAAATCATAATATATGATCTGGAAAATAGAAGTCAGATTTCTGTAGACGACAGTCCATGGCAGGATCAGATGATGTCGATAGCCTTGGATAGAGTTTTTGTTCCAACCGATGAGGTATCACCTCAACCCTCACTATGGCTTGCTGATGGATCTTCAGAACTATGGATTACCAGGACAAGCAGGGACCGACATAAGATAGATGTGATTGTAGTCGACACTGAAACCGGGAACACAAGAGTCGTTATTGAAGAAAGGATGAATACTTACCTAGATAGAGGATTAGGGATCGAGCGGCTGGTTCGGCTGGGGAACAGTGGAGATTTATTGTGGTGGTCAGAAAGAGATGGATGGGGTCACATATATCGATATGGGTCAGACGGAACGGTTAAAGGTCGCCTGACAGAAGGCCCTTGGCATGTCGACGGACTTTTGGGTGTAGATGAAGAGAGAGGCCATGTGTTTTTGAGGGCCAATGGAAAAGAGAAAGAAGAAGATCCGTATTACCAACACTTGTATAGAGTTAATCTGGATGGATCGAATCTTCTTTTACTAAATGCTGGAAATTTTGACCATCAATTTGATATCGATGGTTCCAAAGAGTTTTTTGTGGATAATTATTCCCGGGTAAATACTATTCCAAGGTCTGCCCTCTACGATAATTCAGGTCAAATAGTCATGGAACTTGAGGAGTCAGACTTCACTTCTCTTGATGCAGCGGGCTATTTGTTCCCCGAACCATACACGGCCAAATCTTCGGATGGCGTGACCGATATTTATGGTGTCATGTACAAGCCCTATGATTTTGATTCAGAAAAAAATTATCCGATCGTAGCATATGTTTATCCGGGACCTCAAACTGAATCAGTCTCGAAATCTTTTAATTTGAATGGTTACGAGCAAGGTTTGGCACAGTTTGGTTTCATAGTGGTAACCCTGGGGAATAGGGGGGGGCACCCTGATCGTTCAAAATGGTACCACAACTATGGTTACGGTGACCTCAGAGATTACGGCTTGGCTGACAAGAAATCGGTATTGGAACAACTAGGTGACCGACATGATTTTATCGACTTAGACAAAGTAGGGATCTACGGGCATTCGGGAGGTGGGTTTATGTCCACTGCGGCCATGCTAGTGTATCCAGATTTCTTTAAGGTGGCCGTTTCTTCTTCTGGAAACCATAACAATGACGTGTACAACAGAAATTGGTCTGAAACACACCACGGAGTAAAAGAAGTAGTCGCAGAAGATGGCAGCGTAACGTTTGAATTCGATATAGAAAAAAATTCTGATCTAGCAAAAAATCTAAAGGGACATTTATTGTTGACTACAGGAGATGTAGACAACAACGTGCATCATGCTGGGACTTTCCGTGTAGCAGAAGCTCTAATAAAAGCGAATAAGCGGTTTGATTTTTTTGTATTTCCAGGACAACGTCATAGTTATGGGGATATGGGTGACTATTGGTTTTGGTTGAGAGCAGAATATTTCGTAAAACATCTTCTGGGAGATAGCAATTGGAATCCAGATATTCGGCAGCTACAGGTTGAGAAGGAGAAGACAAACTAATCGACAATGTAAGAATCCAAGTTGTGAGATGAGTAACAAAATTTCTGGAACTAAGTAACTGATTTCTGGCTTTTTTCTGAGCTTGGGTTGATTGAAGTGGAGTGACAGGGTTAAGCTGTTGGCTTGCCATCTGCTACGGTTTTTTGCAGATGGTTTGCTTTGTACTCTGTGTGTATGAATAGATATCAGATAATTCAGAAAACTATTGAGAGAATAATACAATATGACAAGATCTTTTGGCCCCCGGCGTTCCATCTGGATAGAAGTCAATGAATGTGATAAAAGTATAGAAAACGAAGCGTTTCTTGGTCAGCTGAAGCGTTTTGACGAAATATATAGAGCGATTGTAGCGACTCAGTTCAATTTTCATCAATCTGGACATCCAGGGGGATCAGTTTCAGCCGGACACATAATGAGTAGTCTGCTCTTTGACTCCATGGATTATGACTTCCGTGATCCTATTCGTCCGGACCAAGATCTTCTGTCGTTTGCGGCTGGGCATAAAGCTACTGGCCTGTATGCCATGTGGGCCTTGAGGGATGAATTAGTAAGGATTTCCCGGCCTGAATTATTGCCTTCAGAAAATAAATTTAGGCTTCGTTTCGAGGATCTGCTGGGATTCAGAAGGAATCCAACTCAGACTACTCCATTATTTAATAAATTCAAGTCGACTCCCTTGGACGGACATCCAACACCTATGACTCCATTTGTCAGAATTGCGACTGGTCCATCAGGTGTGGGTATGGCGAGTTCGATTGGGTTAGCATTTGGTGCGGCGGACTATTTCGGGGATAATTCCCCCACTGTACATATGCTGGAAGGTGAGGGTGGGCTAACTCCAGGTAGGGTTTATGAGAGCGTAGCAGCTGCGGGTGTAGCTGGATTGTCTAATGCGGTGTGCCATCTGGATTGGAATCAAGCATCTATTGATTCAGACAGAGTGACAAGAGAGGGTGATTTATGGGGAGACTATGTTCAATGGGATCCTATGGAATTTTTCTATCTTCATGACTGGAATGTGATCCATGTATCAGATGGATTCGACATGGGTCAGGTGGTCACAGCTCAAAGGATGGTTTCAGAAATAGACAACAGCCAACCGACTGCTATAATTTACCGTACTGAAAAAGGATGGAACTATGGTATTTCAGGGAAAAAATCTCATGGTGCAGGACACAAAATGGGGAGTGACAATTGGCATGAAGTGATGTCACCACTTTTTGGAATGAAGGCGACTGAGCTACCAACCCCAGAAGATCCCTCCGATATAGTAGAAATAGAAGCTTGTTTTTGGGAAACTCTGCTGGAAATTCGTGGCCTGGTTGAGAAGGAAAGCGATCTGTGTGAATCCCTCACAAATCGAATTCAAAGTTCTTTCGAACGGTTGGATTCATGCGGGAGAGAGCCACGCGCCGAGGCCCCGGATGTTGAGGGTGCGATTCAAGCATGTGTTACTGCTGACACACCTTCTGATTTACATTTGGAGATTGGTTCTAAGTTTGCATTGCGCAAGCAATTAGGGAGGGTCCTAGGGTATTTGAACAAGGAGTCACAGGGAGCCATATTATTCGGTGCAGCTGACTTAAGTGACTCCACTGCTGTTTCTGGAGCCAACGAAGGTTTTGCGGATAATTTCTGGCATTATAGATCCAATCCATCCAGTCGATCATTGAGCATGGGGGGGATTTGTGAAGATGGGATTTCTTGCATAATTGTTGGAATATCAGGATTTGGAAAACACATAGGGGTCGGAGCTTCATACGGAGCATTTATGGCTCCCCTGGGTCACATAGCTGCTCGTGTTCATGCTATCAGTCAGCAAATGAAACAATCATTGGATGGTGCTCCCTACAGTACAGTTGTGTTGCAGTGTGGTCATGCCGGAATGAAAACAGGAGAAGATGGACCGACTCATGCAGATCCTCAGGCATATCAATTACACGCAGAAAATTATGCTCCTGGTACTGCTATTACTTTAACTCCCTGGGAACCTCAAGAAATCTGGCCTCTTATGGCAGCTGGATTTAGGGCTCGTCCTGCTGTTCTCATACCCTTTGTTACAAGGCCAGACGAACCTGTATTGGACAGAAATCAATTAGGATTGGCACCCGCATCTAGTGCCACCACTGGTGTTTATTGTTTATCCGAGCCTTGTAATGGCGATCAAGATGGCGTTGTTGTGCTGCAGGGATCAGGGGTCACTCTGGTTTTTGTGACAGAAGTTCTACCAAGGCTGAAAGAAGAAGGAATCAATTTAAAAGTTATATATGTCGCTAGTCCTGAGTTATTTGATCGTTTATCGGATGAAGAGAGACAGTCAATTTATAATGAAGAAATTGCAAAATCTGCAATGGGAATTACCGGATTTACCTTGCCGACAATGTATCGCTGGATTCAATCGGACTTAGGAAGGAAGTACACTATGCACCCGTTCCAAAAAGGTCATTATTTAGGTAGTGGCCCTGGTGATGATGTGATTCGAGAAGCAGGGCTGGACGGACCTGGTCAATATGCAAGAATAAAAAAATATATTGAAGCAATTAACACCAAAGTAAGTTTTGAGTAGTACTTGTTTTCATAAAATGATGGATACGAGTATAGCGATTGAGCGAAGGACTTTTATAAGGCGTATTTGTTGCACAACCGGGTTGATCGGATCCACGTGGTTTCAATCTGCTTGTGAAATAAATCCCAGAGTCTCAGCAATCTCGGCAGATACCTTTGACCCGATATTATTGGAACTTCCCGACGGAAGAGTGAACATAGAGTCACCCATGCTGAAACTTCCCGTAGCTTACGTTTCAAGAGCTCAAAAAAAGATATTCGTTGAATATGAATCCAGAATTAGCGTAAGTGTGCTGTTGGCTGCACACATCTCCGTTAGTTCTGGTTTATGGAGAATTCCTCTACTTGGCGAAGACCTAGGGATTCCGATTGATGCTGGAGATCCAGGACGAGAATTCGCAGAGCGTGACATTAGTGAGTGGAACCCCGGACAGTTAGTACAAGAGGGGGACTATAGAGTACAGAGAGGCTCAGGAGTGCAGAGAGAGATTCTACTTGACTGCGTCCCCATATTGCCTGAAAAGGGTTGGGTCAGTGGTGGGCCGTGGCTGACTTATCAATGTATTGGCATTGGTGAAAAGCTCTGCAGGGAAGTATTTTCTCCTATTGGTAAAGGAATTCGACATGAATCCAAATCTTATCGGACTTGTGCGGGATCGGGGATTGCAGCTGAGTTTGTTAGCTGGGTTTGTCCTCAGAATTAAGGCCAAAAAATGTTTAATTCCGCTACACCTATCAGATATTATAGGTCAAATATGTTGTTAAGTGATTCAACCGGGAGTGACGGAAAAATTGGCTGAGTCAAAAAAAAGTTTAGGTACCTTTGACGGGGTCTTCACACCTTCTATTCTCACTATACTTGGGGTTATCATGTACCTCAAATTGGGATGGGTAGTCGGCAATGTAGGTCTTTCTAAAACCTTATTGATAGTGACCCTTGCTACCTCCATTACTTTTTTGACGGGCTTGTCCATTGCTGCTATTGCTACTGACCATCGAGTCCGATCTGGAGGAGCATATTACATGATCAGTCGGTCCCTCGGATTGGAAGCTGGAGGAGCGGTTGGCATTCCGTTGTTTTTGGCCCAAGCCTTGTCAGTGTCTCTTTATACTGTGGGGTTTGCGGAAAGTTTTACGGCAGTATTTCCACAGTTTTCTCAAGAACTCATTGTTTCGTTGACCATTATCCTTGTAGCAGGCATCGCTCTGTTATCACCCAAGCTAGCTATACGCACACAATACCTGGTCATGGGGGTAGTACTGATTTCTATCCTATCTCTATTATTCGGCAAACCGATCTCAACCGAAGTAGCGGGATCTTCTGGAACAGTTTCGGATCCCGTTGGTTTTTGGACAGCTTTCGCCGTGTTTTTTCCTGCTGTGACAGGTATAACTGTCGGCGTCAATTTATCAGGAGATTTGAAAGATCCTGGTAAATCTATTCCCTTGGGGACGTTTTTAGCTATTGGTACAGGATACCTAGTATATATGATACTCCCTGTCATCTTGGCGTTTCGAGCAGGACCGGAGGCTCTCATAAGCGATCCCTTGATTATGAGGCCGATGTCATTATGGGGTAATACGATCCTCCTTGGCGTATGGGGAGGGGCTTTATCGTCAGCAGTGGGAAGTATCTTGGGCGCTCCAAGGGTCTTGCAGGCACTAGCTCGTGACAATGTGCTTCCAGCCAGTTTGCAGTGGGTGGGGAGGGGAACAGGTCCAGATGATAGTCCCCGTATTGGAACAGTGGTCACACTGATATTTTCAGGTACAGCAGCTTATTTTGGAAACCTAGAAATTATCGCTCCAGTTTTGACTATGTTTTTTTTGACCACCTACGGCGCATTGAACGTAGCTGCTGGACTAGAAAGATTTTTACGGAGTCCATCTTTTAGGCCTAAAATAAAAATTCATTGGGCGTTTTCCCTTTTGGGTGCTGTGGGGTGTTTTTGGGTGATGGCTCTGATTAACTCGGGCGCCACTTTAGTAGCGTCTATTTTTGTCGGAAGTGTCTATGTTTGGTTGAAAAAACGCGAACTAACTGCTGCTTGGGGAGATCTACGCAGGGGACTCTGGATGGCGATAATTAGAACTGGTCTTTTGGTCCTCAGAAAGGGATCTGACGCAAGAAATTGGAGACCAAATATATTAGTGTTTTCAGGGTCTCCAACAAGGCGCTGGCACTTAGTCGACCTAGCTAATTGTTTCTCTCATTCTCAGGGTTTATTGACAGTCTCTACGGTTGTCCCAGAAGAAAGTATCAGTCCAGAACGATTAACCGCTCTGGAATTTAAGATAAGAGATTATTGTGAGAGACGTGGTGTTCAATCTTTGGTTAGAGTCATAGCGGCACCGGATGCGTATTCTGGCGTAAGGAGATTAGTAGAAGCTTATGGAGTCGGCCCATTGATTCCAAATTCAGTGTTGCTGGGTCAAAATCATGAACTCTCTAAAGATAGAAAGAAATTTTGTTCCCTAGTTAGAGACCTTTATATTGCAAAACGAAATGTGTTTATCCTTAGAGCTGAGGAAGAGACAGGATTCCGTGAAAGGAAAAGAATAGACATTTGGTGGGGTGGACTACAGGGCAATGGTGCCCTAATGCTAATATTGGGATACTTGACTCAGACCAGCTTAATCTGGAAAGGCTCTGAAGTTCATCTCCGAATGGTGGTCAAAGATGAAATTGCAAAACAGGAAGCCTTCCAAAACCTTAAAGGAATCATTGAAAAAACTCGGACGAATTTTATACCACATGTGATTACTTCCGATAAACGAAAATTTTCAGAACAAGTACTGGAACATTCACGAGACGCTGATTTGGTATTGTTGGGGATCAGGAAACCCGATGATAACTTCTTGAGCTACTGGGATGAACTGCTCACTAATACCAATGATTTGCCAGCTACTGTGTTTGTATTAGCCGCAGAAGAAATAGCATTTAAGGATGTTCTTATTCATGATTAACTGTATTGATGGACTGATTGGACTCGAATATATTTCACTTTGCTTTTCCAATTTTTTCCAAGCTGAGGAATAAGAGATATGGATAAAGAATCCCAGCAAAAAATTAATGCTCTATCAATCCGGATATCAGAGCTTTGGGGGTACCTTTGACCTCTCGGTCAAGGAAGGCGAATTGCTCAAGCTGGAAAAAGAAATGGCAGATGGTGGATTCTGGAATAATCAAGAGAGGGCCCGGCAAGCAATTACAGAGTCAAATAACCTGAAAAAATGGATCCATCCATGGCGCGAATTTGACTCAAAACTTGTCGAATTACAGGAGCTATTAGAATTGATCGATTCGGAAGAAGAGGAGAAAGAGTTACGGGATGAGTGGTTTAAAGAACTAGATGTTCTTGAGTCTGGCGTAGGATCATTAGAGCTAAAAACTATGCTCCGCGGAGAAGATGACCATAGGGATGCTTTGCTGACCGTCCATCCAGGTGCGGGAGGTTTGGAATCGCAAGATTGGGCTGAAATGCTGACTAGAATGTATAGGAAGTGGGGCGAAAGAAATGGATTCACTATCAACGTCCTTGATTTTCAACCCGGTGAAGAAGCTGGCATCAAGAGTGCCACCATCGAATTCTCAGGTCTCAGTGCGTACGGATATCTCAAGTCAGAAAAGGGAGTCCATCGGCTTGTGCGGATCTCTCCATTTGATGCACAATCCCGTCGACATACTTCTTTCGCTAGTGTTTTTGTATACCCTCAAGTTGATGATGACATTGAAGTAGACATAGAGGATTCTGATCTCAGAGTTGACACATTCAGAGCTTCTGGTGCTGGTGGGCAGCATGTAAATAAAACTGATTCAGCAATAAGAATAACGCACCTCCCCACTGGGATCGTGGTCGGTTGTCAACAGGAAAGATCTCAACACAAAAATCGTTCTACGGCTATGAAAATGTTGAAATCAGCATTATACGAGCATGCTATGAGTGCAAAGGAAGAGAAAAAAGCAGAAGTTGAAGCCACAAAAACGGACATTCAGTTTGGTCATCAAATAAGATCTTATGTCTTTCAACCATATACCATGGTGAACGATCATCGTACAGAAATTAAAGTTGGTGATGTCCAAAATGTGATGGATGGTGACTTAGATGTATTCATTGAAGCTTACTTAAAACAATTTTCTTCGAAAAATTAAGTGAAATACAAAATGAACGATGAGTGGAATCAGTTACGGCAGCAGCGACAGGAAAAAATTAAAAAATTGAGAGAGTCTGAAATAGAACTCTATGCATATAATTATCCCCAAGATCATACTGCAAAAGAGGTTGTTGATCTACTGAACGAGAAGGACGAAGAAATTGGTACGGATGGTGAAATACAACTGGAAGTATCAATAGCTGGCCGCCTACTTAGTATCCGCAGCCACGGCAAGAGTTCTTTCGCTCATATTGAAGACAGAACAGGAAAGGTTCAAATTTATTTTAAGTTGGACGTATTAGGAAAAGATATGTTTGAGTCCCTTGATCTGCTGGACCTTGGAGATTGGCTAGGAGTCAATGGTTCGATTTTTAGAACGCGTACTGGAGAGGTGACAGTGCAAGTAAGAGATTGGACATTACTTAGCAAATCTGTCCGGCAGCTTCCTTTGGGTAAAACTCAATCCGAAGAAAATTCCTCAGGCACTGTTTATGGTGGCTTCTCAAATGTCGAAATGAGGTATAGACAAAGGTATGCTGATCTCGCTGTGAATCCTGAAGTTCGGGAAGTATTTCGGTCTAGATCTAAAATCATATCAACATTGCGAAAATTTCTAGATGATAGAGATTTCCTAGAAGTAGAGACCCCTGTATTGCAACCAATTTATGGCGGAGCAGCGGCTCGCCCTTTCGTGACTAAGCACAATAGCCTAGAACGAACTTTGTACCTCAGGATAGCTGACGAACTTTATCTTAAACGTCTCATCGTTGGAGGTATGGGTAGGGTCTATGAAATATCCAAGGACTTTAGAAATGAAGGCATTGATCGTTTCCATAATCCAGAATTTACGATGCTGGAATTCTATCAAGCGTTCACCGACTACAATGAATTGATGTCTTTTACTGAGTGTATGTTGTCGACCGTGGTGAATGAAATCAAGGGTAGTTTAGAACTGGAATACCAAGGACAAAATATCAATTTCAAAGGTCCTTTTGACAGAGTTTCTATGCTTCCCGCAGTATCAGAGATTTTGGGGGAGGATGTAGGTGGTCTCCGGTCAACCCAATTCTACGAGATTGCCAAAGAACGAGGAGTGCAGGTTTCTGAAAATTGGGGGTGGGGAAAATTGCTGGACAAATGTTTTGGTGAATTGGTCCAGCCCAGCCTGATCCAACCAACTTTCGTGATCGATCATCCTAGTGAGATCAGTCCCTTAGCGAAGGCTCACCGCCACACACCACAACTGACCGAGAGATTTGAGTTGTTCATTGCGGGAGAAGAGATAGCAAACGCTTTCTCTGAATTAAACGATCCTGTTGAACAAAGAGCTAGATTCGAAGGACAAGAACGAATGAAGATGGATGGTGATGAAGAAACCCATCCTATCGATGAAGATTACATCCGTGCGCTTGAATATGGAATGCCCCCTACAGGAGGCCTAGGGATGGGCGTCGATCGGCTCACTATGTTAATCACTAATCAGTCTGCGATTAGAGACGTCATTTTATTTCCTATACTGCGGGACTAGTGGCAGTGTCAAAATATATTTCCACCAAATTCGAATTTTATATTGCTCGTAGATATCTGGCATCCAGCTCAAGCGGGAAGTTGTTTTCCTTGATCACCTGGATTGCACTTGGAGGAGTAACAGTTGGTGTGGCGGCATTGATTGTAGTGATCGGTGTAATGTCAGGAATGCAAAAAGATCTATTGGATAAAATTCTAGATGCATCCCCTCACGTTGTTGTGCTGGAGGAAGGCAGCGCTTTACGAATGAACAATTGGCACCTGGCAATCGATAGAGTGAAGTCCGTTGAAGGAGTAGTCAGCGTGTCGCCATTTGTTTTGAGTCAAGTGAGTGTGTTGCGAGGAGCATATTCCCAGCCAGCCGATATGTATGGGGTCTCTCAGTCTACTGAGGGAGAAGCATCGACTGAAATGGAAGCTCGGATTAGAGAGGGGATTCACGATTTGGGCCCCACGGAATCCGGGCTACCAGCTGTACTAATGGGTAGCCGATTGGCCGCGAGAATGCAGGTGTTTCGTGGTGACACAGTGACACTGATCGCTTTCGAGAATATTTCTGTAGGTCCGATGGGAATGCCCAGCCCTAGTATGAGGCAGTATCAAGTCAATGGAACCTTCACAACTGGAATGTATGATTATGATATGAAAAATATCTACGTACCCTTAGCCGCTTCTCAAGAGCAACTAGGAATTCTTGAGGAAAATCAAATTTCGGGACTGAGTGTGAGTACTGAAAATCCTGAAGAAGCTGCTATCATAGCGGAACGGATACGGAACAGAATGGGCACAGGCTATTCCGCGACTAGTTGGAAAACTACCAACTCCGCACTGTTTTCAGCACTCGAACTGGAAAAATTGGCCATGGGCATAATCTTATTTTTGATTGTTGTAGTTGCGGCCTTCAACATTGTGAGCACCCTAGTTATGGTCGTGGTAGACAAAACCCGAGAGATAGGCATCCTGAAAGCCATGGGTGTTTCGGACAAAACTGTGCTCCGCATATTTATGCTACAGGGAATTGGGATAGGATTGTTGGGGACGGCACTAGGACTAACCCTAGGCGTGGTCACAGCGGTGGTGTTGAATCAGTCTGGAATCATCAAAATACCAGCAGAAGTGTATTTTGTGGACAAGTTACCTCTGGCACTGAATATGAATGACGTAGGAATTATAGTAATAGGTAGTGTGGCGATTTCTTTTTTGGCAACTGTTTTTCCATCTATTAGGGCCTCTCAATTGGATCCGGTCGATGCGATTCGCCATGAATGATAATTCAAGTTCGGTGTTGGTTTCTGGATCTGAGTTAGGTAAAACATTCAGCGGAGGGGATGGAAGGGAAGTTGTAGTGTTGGACAAGCTAACCTTAGATGTCACAAAACATGAAGTCGTCGCGATAGTAGGAACTAGCGGATCTGGCAAATCTACGTTACTTCAAATTTTGGGAGGGTTGGATCGTCCCTCAAGTGGGACTGTCTCCCTCGAGGGTCAAATCTTGAGTGAGATGTCCTCCGAAGATATGGCGAGTATTAGAAACAATCATATCGGCTTTGTCTTTCAGTTCCACCATTTATTAAAAGATTTTACTGCTATAGAAAATGTAATGATGCCCAAATTGATTGCGGGAGACTCTTTGACGGAGGCCAAGAGGAAAGCGAAGGACTTACTGTTTCAAGTGGACCTAGGAGATCGTATCAACCATAAGCCTTCCGAACTTTCTGGTGGAGAACAACAGAGAGTGGCAGTAGCCAGAGCATTGTCTAACGAGCCTAAATTATTGTTGGCAGATGAGCCGACCGGAAATTTAGACTCGAAGACTAGTGAGGCTTTGCACCAACTGCTATTTCGAATGAGAGATATGTGTGACTTGACTATGGTGATCGTCACTCACAATAAACAATTGGCTGAGTTGGCCGATAGAGTTTTAGAATTACGAGGTGGAAGATTATGGGACAATGAAAAAAGAGATGAATCTTGTTAGGTAAGCATCCAGCCACACAGTGTGAACTTTGCAAGGTTAGTGAGGCTGTGGTTCATGTTACGCAAATCACTGAAGAAAAAATATTGACATCTCATTTTTGTAAAGAATGCGCCGCTAATAAAGGGATCTCACATTTTGATAAATCGATCAAAACTTCTCTACATGACTTCCTCATAGAATTGGGAAATGAGCCTGACTCACCTATAGCCCTAGATGTACAAACAACGTGCTCGTTCTGTGGCATGAAAGTAGGAGAGTTCCAAAGGACTGGACGATTAGGATGTCCCCATTGCTACACTGATTTTGACTCTTATCTCAAGAGGATATTAAAAAAGATTCATGGAAGTGCAAGCCATTCCGGAAAAGTGTACTTGCCTCCCAATCCCAACTCGTATCAGTTAGAACAAAAAATACAATTCTTAAAGAACGGGATGACTAGAGCTGTTGAAAGAGAGGAATTTGAAAAGGCGGCGATACTCCGAGATGAAATCGTCAAAATGAAATCCGAAACTAGTGGTGGCCAATAAACAATGAAAATCATTCCTTCTTTTGGATTGGATTGGGTGTCAGGTTCCGGCGAATATGCAGATATCGTACTCTCAACCAGGGTGCGACTTGCAAGAAATTTGCAGGGGAGTTGCTTCGGAACGAGAAGTGCGGACAAAGATAGTGAGTCGGTAAACAAAAGAATCCAATTAGCTATAGGACAGCATTCTTTATTGCGGGAAAGTCTATTTC
>Ga0209402_10003014_pt1 | contig 16388 bp, 17 predicted proteins | sample ArcticOcean_MG_C_3_FD_187437 | JGI IMG/M metagenome (GOLD analysis project Ga0209402, IMG submission 187437) | Marine microbial communities from western Arctic Ocean - ArcticOcean_MG_CB8_126 (SPAdes) (version 2) | ecosystem: Environmental > Aquatic > Marine > Oceanic | place: Arctic Ocean... | reverse complement strand
AGACCTGATAACGGAAGCGAGTTAATAAAATCGTTTTTCTCGCATCTAAGCAAGTTGAGCATGGCTGTGCGATGTCATTTTTTGGTGCGTCCCACGGTGAAACTAATAACACAAATGGCACTATTGAATTAGACAACTCGAATATGTTAACAACACACCAGACATTATTGTTAGGTGTATATGGGAAATAATCATCTAATAGTTGTTACGCCTGATTGTACTCTTTATGATCTCAACCAAGAATTATCGCAAAATCAATATTCTTTTGCCGCAACCTGCAGATATGCTCACTATTCAATTTGTAAAAAATATGGGATCAAATCCTACAGCTTAAAGGATGTACTTCCCTTAAAGGAACGTAATGCAGCTATGCTCCCAATTCTGCGCCGCATCTCAGATCTAATCTTAAACGGAGATGGAAATGTTTTGCCGTATCCAGACCATTATCCATATAAGATCAACTCAATTTCTCTGATAAATTTTCTCTCCAACAGACGAATTGCAAGTAAGTTGTTCTGGAGGATTTATATTTCAAACCTGATTGAGCAATTCGGTACTTATGAATGGAAAATAATTGGAACAAATCCAGTTTTACAAGATATTTGTGAGATTGTTAAGGAATACCATATAGAGGTCACTTCTGCACCGGTAGCGATAAATAATGAATCCTTGCAAATGAAATCTAAATCCACAAAATTAAAACTCATTTTAAATTCATTAATTATGTTACCACGATTGTTAATAAGTTGAGGTAATGCCTCTGATAAAATATTGATATTAGATCAAAGAACTTTCAGACCCCTTATAGAATCATATTCAAAAGGCGAAGCTTCATTAGTGCTCGGACCCACATCAATTACCAATAATTATTTGGCTAAACAATCTTGGCGGCTTGATTCAGAAGTTTTACTTACATCCGGATTTAATTCCAAAGTAACTGATTTGGACAAGGATGCAGCTAAAATTGTTGTCAACAAAATTCGTTCTATCTATCATAGTGAGGGGGATCGTGAAGAATCAACCGTTATTGCCAGTTTTTGGAAAACAGCTTGGAATTATAATAGCATAATAGATGAAAATGCTCATAAATTAGCTTATATATCACGGATTTGGAGGCGACTCGACCGACTATGTCCAAAATTGTGTATTTCATCAGGTTTGTTTGACCCTTCTACTGTAGCACGACTTAGCTGGTTCAAGCATTATGGCTTACCCACAGTAAATATGGATGTAGGAATTGAATTAGGAGGAAATCCTGGGGGAGGAGCAGAGAATAGCCAATATGACTACTTTTTCACTTCTGGAAGTGAGTTTGCAAAACGCAAAAAAAATGCTGATAAAGGAAATACCAAATACATAGTAGTAGGAAATCCTATATACAATGATTGGCTGAAGATAAAAGGAAGTAAATCAGGCAATAAAGTTTTAATTGCTCCAAGCTCGATGGCGAACGATTATTATACTGATGTTGATGACACATTTTGGATGATTATGTGTAACCTTATTCAAAAATATGAAAACATTGAATTTTTAATTAGACCACATGCCCTTGAAAGGAATTCAAATATAAATTATTCTATAATCAACAAAGTTTTAAGCGCACCAAATTGTATATTAGATTCTACGTCTAATAATTATAATTCTATAATAGATTCGAAGCTCGTGATTACAACATGGTCAACCATAGGATTAGACTCAATGGTTCTGGATCGTCCAGTAATTATTTTTAATTTAGCAGATAGAGAATTAGGCTATTCAGATTATATTCCGGATCAAGTGATAAAAGATGAAATTACATTTTTAAACATTTTTGATAATTTATTAAATGATGAATCCGTGCTTAAGGACGCTTTAAAAAAACAAAAATTATGTTGTGAATTATTTGGTGGTCTTCATATAAAGAATGTCGCTGAACATGTTAAACAACTATTATTTAAGGTGATTGACGGCACTGTCTAGGATACGAAATTTTAGGATTAATATTTTTGGATTAACTTTAAGTAAAGAGGAGCACAGATACATGTTCATACTTGTGCTCCTCTTTATATTTTGCTTGACAGATTAGTTCTAAAAGCTAGTGTCACAACACAGTAATATTGTACTGTTCATTCATTGTGTTTCGAGATAATATTTAGTATCTCGCTTCAAGGTTTCAGTATCTATTTCTATAATTTTGAGGAACGACATGAAAAAGTACATTGTTCGATTATCCACAGAAGAGCACAATCAACTTAAAAAACTCTTGACTGGAGGACGTGGGTCAGTACGTATGTTCACTCGTGCAAGAATCCTGCTTAAAGCAGACCAGAGCAGTGATGGTCCAGCTTGGTCAGATGAAAAGATCAGCGAAGCATTTGATGTTACCGTCATAACCATATCCAAGGTGTGATATTACATCCTCTATTCTGCCGAGTAGAGATGGATGTTTCATTGTCGTTATTACATGCCAGTACTCGCGAGTTGTTCGCACAGTAAATTCAAGAGGTGTTACGATATTGAACAGGAATTCTTTATTATCCACTTAAACCTTCGTCACCCCATCAATAATCTCAGTCAACACTCCATGAGTTGACCGTGGATGCACAAAAGCGAAATTCCTGTTCTGTCCAGCCAGGTATCGAGGCTTACTGTCAATAAGCTGTGCGCCGTTCAAATTCAACTTTTGCATAACATCAGAACAATCATCAACATTATAGCTTATCAGCATCACGCCCTCGCCAGATCGCTCTATAAACTTGGCAACCTCGCCAGTGCCATCGATATCTTCCGTTAACTCAATCGCAGTCTGTCCGACCATAAAGCCAACCACGCGGATTTTTTCAGGAATATCTTCGTATCGATATTCTACTGACCAGCCGAAAGTGTTGACATAATCCTCTTCGGCTTGGCGAATATCTTTGACCGCAATGGTGATATGATCAACAAAATTGGTGTTTATTATTTCCGGCATCTATTCTAACTATTTATTGAACAAAGACGAATACTCTGCATATCCCTCTTTTTCAAGCTCATCCTTAGCAATAAATCTTAGAGCAGCAGAGTTTATGCAGTATCTTAGTCCGGTAGGACCAGGCCCATCATTAAAGACATGCCCAAGGTGAGAATCAGCGTTTTTACTTCTCACTTCGGTGCGAACCCGACCTAAACTTTTATCCACTTTTTCTATTACGTTACTCGCCTCGATTGGCTTAGTGAATGCAGGCCAACCGCAGCCGGAATCGTATTTATCAAGCGAACTGTACAATGCTTCGCCCGATACAATATCAACATAAATACCATCCTCGGTGTGATGGTCAAATTCGTTGTCAAAAGGTTTTTCGGTTGCCTCATTTTGAGTTACCTGAAATTGCAACTGTGTTAATTCCTTTAACCGCTCATCTTTTTGCTTGGCGTTAAACATCTTATTCCTAAAATTTGTTGCTCTTGCATCGTATTTATCCCAAACGTTTTTTAAATACTGATCGCGCCCAGTGCCACCTCGGTATCGTTTGTAGTCTACTGGACATTTTTTATAATACTCCTGATGATATTCCTCCGCCGCATAGAATTTTACCGCAGGAATAATATCAGTGGCAATTGGTCGATCAAATATTTTCGCATTATCCAGACTTTCACTCGATGCCTCTGCAATTTCTTTCTGTTCATCACTATGATAGAAAATTGCTGGCTTATATTGTGATCCTCGATCTACAAATTGACCACCAGCATCTGTAGGGTCAACCTGTCGCCAAAATTTGTCCAACAGTTGGTCGAATGTTACTTTGGTTGGATTAAAGCTGATTAATACTGCCTCATAGTGACCAGTAGTACCGGTGCATATTTCCCGATAGGTGGGATTTATCGTTTGTCCTCCGGTGTATCCAGATGTAACCGAAATCACCCCATCCATCTCGTCAAAGGGATGTTCCATACACCAGAAGCATCCTCCAGCGAATGTTCCAAGCTGTACGTTAGATTTGGCATTAGCATGATTTTGCATCGTAACAAGTCCTATGGTTATTATTAATAATTTTATATAATTCATTAGTTCATAATTCCAAAATTGTATTATTATCTAATTGTTATACGGAAAATGATCTGTTTAGATTTTTGTTTGTTGGAAGAAAAGGTAATGTTGGACTTAAAGTATAGAGTAGTGAGCGGACATTGTTAATATTGTTACTGCATTCTCAAAATTATTGTCTTTTATTATAATAAAAAGAGACAATGGCAGCAATTCACCAGTGTCTCTTTTTAACTATTAGTAACACACCTCGAATGACCTAAAAGCTATTTGATTGAAATTGAGAAATCTTTGTAAAAATGTTTCCAGCCAATTGTAAAGCCAATGACAGAACCGGTTAGAGCTGCAATAGATACTTCGCTACCTTCCGCATTAAAGCCGAGCGACGCACCCGCAGCAATCAGTCCACCGACACCTACCGAAGCCAATCCAACTATCAGTAGATCACGCTTTTTTCGTTTAAGAATCAGGGTTTCAACATTTGCAAAAGGAATAGTCTTCAGTCTTCCATTAGAATCTAAATGAAACGCACCTTTGTTTATCACCAGAAATTTTCCAGAGTGAATTATGCTGTCAATCATTCGCAATTCTACATTTTGATTGCGCCACGGCTCCGACATCCGCTTTATTCTGATAATCCTCGCTTGCAAAACATCGTCATTTTCGATCCTATTCTGTTTATATTGAGCGAATAGCTCGATGCTGCCAAGCAGTAGAACTATTAAGCTAAATATTGTAACCTTATACAATTTACCTCTCACAGATTTTCCAACCCTGATTACCATTTCCAGTAAAATGTTACAAACGGTGCCTGAAAATGAACTGTATATCTAAAGGTCTCGTTGATTGTGTGCAGGAAACCAAAATCGAGACTCAATGGCTGGTATTCTCCAGCCTGCGTTTCAATTGTAAATGGTTCGCCAGTATTACCAAAATAGGATTCTGCTACATCTTGAATCTCTAAAAATTTATATCCATTATCCGCAAATATTTCAATCAGAAACTTTAGCTTCTTGTTTAAATCATAGTCCATGGCAGTCCATATTCTATACGGCATTTTGAACTCATCATCCCACTTGAATCCTGGCACAAGATCAGGCTTGCTAAATGCCATTGTAGATGTCTCAGCCCCAACATGCCAACCCCATTTTCCTCTTCCACTTGTAAGGCTTTCGCGACTGCTCAGGACTACATATACTGAAGCGAAAAATTCTCTTTTATCCGGATCATCCATCACATCCTTAACTTCAATTGAATTATCTTCTGAAAGACGCCTACCAGTTTCATCTTTAATCCAATGACTATACTTCTCTGCCTGTAATTTAATTTTATGTCGGTTAAATAATCTGGCTCCAATTCCCAAATTCCATTCTTCGGTGCCGGTTGTTTTATGTAATACCCTAAAAAATGGATGCATATTCAAATCACCAATTAAATCGTACCCAAATTGACTTCTTAGCATAAAATTTTTGGTGAATCCGTATCCCAACGATAGCCCACTTAGATATACTGTATGAATTTGGAGGGGAAATGCTGTCGGGTCGGCAAAAATATCGATCAGCTCTTCAACCGAATGGAAGCGTTTTTTTTCTTCTTGCCAACTTTCTTTTTTATTGCCGTAATATCGATCCATAGTTTGAATATCACGTTTGAGGATAACCATTACACCGTAAGAAGTTTTAATTGAGATTGAAAAATCATCTTCCGAAAGGACTGCACCAACAAAGCGCGTGAAATCTGTTTTACTTAGATCAACTTTTTCAGCAAGAATATCTTTCGCTGGGATTTTTAAGATTCCATCAGGTGTCTCGATCACAGTCATGGTGTCACCCAGAATATCGGTAATAATCCCGCTGATGATATTGCCATCATGCAGATGAAAACTCCGTGACATTCCTACTTCGAGAAATGTTTCCTGTGGAGAATTCTCGAAAGGGTTTTGCCTGCCCACTTGGACAACAAGAACATTACCGCATTTAATACAAAATTTACTTTTGCTGTCATTGCCAAAATCACAATTGGGGCAGGAGATTTTATCCTCACTTCCGATTGCCCATAAATCAGATACATTAGCCACTGCAATTAGTGCAATAATCAATACTAAACATACAATTATTTTTCTGCTATTCATCTTGCCCTCTGGTTTTGTTAAAAATTACTATTTGACATTATTTTATGCTAACATTACCAACAGGATGATCACGCTGGTAACAAATCCGACCACCTGAAAAAATTTTTGAAAGCCATTTAATTTAGGTTTCATATATATTTTGACTTGAGATCTAAACATTTTTTCAAGCTCTGCTCTTGTCATGTTTCCCACGAGATTTGGGTCCGAAATATCTGTGACATTGTAGGATTTTTCGGTAAGAAGTTCTATCAATCTGATTAGATCTTCACGTGACATTTCTGAAATCGCCTCAATGGGGTCAACTTCAGTATTATCCTTTGATTTGATTAGAGCAGGTTTTTTTTTGAATCAAAATTGAAGATATCATGGTAATCATTCAATGATTTACGAGGGGATACGGGGTTTAATGGACGAGTCAACTTAGAGCCGCAACCCGCGCAAAACAGCCCATCTTCGCTGTTAATAACGCCGCATTCCTTACAAACTACGGAAAATTGCTTTTCACTTCCTTGAGCATGCGCTGTCAGGGATACAACAGAGCAAATACTGAAAATCAATAATATACTAAGAACTAATCGCTTCACAATAATACCATCTCACTAAAAATACTGTAATTAGACGATCCATTTAAATAGCAATAATCCGGTCAGGCTACAACGGACTAATATGATGTCATTAAAACCATATTACAAGCTTTTTATTAACTAACAAAATATTATCACCATAATAATGGACACTATGTTTTCTTATATTGCTCCGGTTTATTTTCCTCAATTGCCTCTGCAAGCATCTTAAGGTAACTATTGTAACGCCTTACTGGAATTTCGCCTCTCGCCAAAGCATCGGTCACATGGCAACCGATTTCATGATTGTGTACACAGTCTCTAAATTTGCAATCGCCAATGAATGGCTTTATTTCAGGAAAACAGCCTGCTAAGTTTTCAGCTGTCTTTCCATATGGACCGCATTCACGCAATCCCGGTGTATCCGTGAGCCAACCTCCTCCTTCGACAGCATGTAGTTCCGCAGTAGTGGTTGTGTGCTTTCCTTTGCCAGTAGCTTGGCTTATTTCGCCAACTTTTATATTTAGGTTTGGATCTATGTAATTGGCGATTGTTGATTTACCCGTGCCGGATGGTCCAGCAAGCAAAACTGTTTTTCCCGCTATTATTTCTCGAAGTGGCTCCAAGTTATCACCTGTGATAGCATTTGTAAAGATTACCTGCTCGACCGCATTTTTATATAATTCCTCCAGTTCTGCCAACTGCTGCTCTGTTGTCAGGTCAATCTTATTTATTATCAGCATCGCTGGAACACCCCCCAATGCAGCAGATACAAGCAGTCTATCAATCAATCCGGGTGCCGTTCGAGGTGCTTTTACAGAGGCTACTATTATCACAAGATCAAGATTTGCGGCCATGACCTGTGGTATGCTCCTGTGATTTCCTGGCAATCTGCGTGTGAATTCATTGTGTCGTGGAAGTCGCTCTTTCAATCGCCAACCATTTGAATCATGTGTAACGCTCACTCGGTCACCGGGTGCCAATGGTCTGTTGGCTTTTAGATTAAGACGCCATTTACCTGGAATAGCGAGGTGAAATCGCTCTTCGCCTATTAGAATACGAGCCTGATGCCCCATTGTCCAGATTACTAAACCGGTGTTATCGGCAGTTGTCATAAATAAATTTCCAAATACATCCCTAAGATCAAATTGATAATGAACTATTCAAACAATATTTTGTAAATTAATGATTATTATTGAAAAATTGCAATGATTCACAGTTTTATTAGGCTACAAACACAAACAATGAAATTACAGCATCTAATTACTGCAGACAGAATACGACTTGATGTTAAGGTCGAAACGGCAGAGATGGCTATTGAGTATATGGTCTCAGTCCTCGCTGAATCAAATTCTATTCAGGATGCGTCAGACATTACAGAAAAGGTGTTAAAGCGTGAGCATCAAGTTGGAACCGGAATTGGATATGGCGTTGCCATTCCTCACGCAGATCCCGGACCATATGGTGAGCCGCAGATCGTGATGGCGCGAACTGAACAACCTATAGATTTTCATGCGCCTGACGGTACAATGGCACAACTTATATTTTTATTATTAACACCAGATGAAACACCGGCATTACATGTTAGATTGTTAGCAAGAATCTGCAGGCTAACAAAGTCCGAAACGGTTCGCAAACAACTACTTAATGCCAAGAATTCAAAAGATGCCGCAAAAAAAATTACGAATCAGAAAAAGATTTTCCGGAGCTTTCAACATGAGTAATATGAAATTGATTGTCGTAATCCTCAATAAGGAAGAGCATCTCGATGAGTTGCTTGAGGGCTTTGTCGAGCTTGATGTTCGCGGAGCTACAATTATTGACTCCGTTGGGATGGGTCAAATTATTGCACATGATGTGCCAGTTTTTGGCGGAATTAGCAGCCTGATTTCCGGTGCCCGCCCATACAATAAGGCTATATTATCTGTGGTAAATAAAGATCAGGTGGAGCCCATTACCAAAGTGTTTGAGCAGATATGCGGTTCGCTGGATGAACCCGGTACCGGGTTGATATTTACTGTGCCTGTTGACTTCGTAAAGGGAATGCGAAAAGAATCGCTCTCGTAGAAACTTATTTGCCTTTCGCTATGAAGAGTTATAATATCTTTGATGACGGTGCGAATTTTGAATATAGATTAGGCGACAGAATATGCGTATTCGATTAATTGCGAATTTGCTCTAATCTATCAATCAACCCAGTGTAACATTCCTCGCTAACTGGTACTCCATCAGGTCCTTGCCCCAATTGTATATCAGGCTTTAGTTTACCATGAAAATCCGAACCGCCAGTGAAGATAATTCCATGTTTTTTGGCAATAGTTCTCAGATTGTCGCGCAATTCAATAGAGTGGAGGTTATAATCACTCTCTAATCCATCCAACCCAACCTCTACCCAATGAGGAAGTTGCTCCAATATCATGCTCTTTAGTTCATCGCCGTGCAAACCGGGATGAGCCCACACTGCAACACCTCCAGCACCGTGAACCAACTCAATAGCTCTTTCTATATCAAGTTTAAATCTATCCACATATGCCGAGCCGCCACTGGACAATAATTGGTCGAAAACAGTGTGGATGCTGTCGAAATAACCAGCTTGCATCAGTACCTGACCAATGTGACCACGACCTATCACGCCCCCGCCAGCAATTTCTACTATACTTTCCCAGGTTATGTTGTAACCAAGCTCGTTTAATTTTGAAACAATCTGAGAGTTGCGATTACTCCGTGAGTGTTTTAATTTATCTATCATGTTTATAAGCTCTGGATTAGTTTTGTCAAACCCATAGGCTAACATATGCAACGATCCAGAAGCGTGATTGACACTGAGCTCAATCCCTGAAATTACAATTACACCATTATTTTCACCCGCAATAATTGCCTCATTCAAACCGTCAGTCGTGTCATGATCTGTCAATGCAAGACGATCCACTCCATGTTTGCGGGCTGAAATTACCAATTGAGTTGGCGTAAGGCTTCCGTCTGAAGCTGTGGAGTGGGTGTGCAGGTCAATTTTTCCCATATTTAGAGATTATATAGGCTAATGACCAATTGCGGCGTAGGCTTTAAATTTGGACAGGATTGCCTCAAGCTCCGATAGTTTAATCATATTTGGTCCATCGGATTTTGCAATATTTGGGTCTTCATGAACTTCAACAAACAGACCATCAATTCCGACTGCAGCAGCCGCCCAAGCCAGGTATTTGGCATACTGCCCCTCACCACTCGAAACTTTTCCGGCACCACCGGGAAGCTGAATTGAGTGTGTAGCGTCAAAAACCACCGGCATCCCAAGCTGACGCATCTTTACCACACCAGCAAAGTCAACCGTCAATCGATTGTATCCGAAGGATGTTCCGCGCTCGGTCAGTAATATTCTCTCGCAACCAGATTCTGTCAATTTACCAATGACGTTTGACATGTCTTGCGGTGCGAGAAACTGACCTTTTTTTACGTTGACGGTTTTTCCGGTTTGTGCTGCAGCGACTAACAGATCGGTTTGACGACAGAGAAATGCAGGGATTTGGATGACATCAACAACCTTTCCCACCGCTTCAATTTCTGCGACGGAGTGAGCATCAGTAATCACGGGCACTCCAATTTCACTTTGAACTCTGGACAATATCTCAAGCCCTTTGCGAAGCCCAGGACCACGATATGAGTCTAATGAAGTGCGATTTGCCTTGTCATACGAAGCCTTGAACACAAATGGCATGTCAAGAATTTTAGCAATTGTAAAAATTTGTTTTGCATGAGAAATCGCCATTTCTTCACCTTCAATAACACATGGTCCAGCAAAAAGTACAGGTGGAAATTTACCGCCGATGGGTACATCATTAGAAATGAGAAATTGCTTGGTCAACTAATGGCGACGTGATTAAGACGGACAGAAATTATAACTATTAGTTTATTGTAGGGTATGGTTGATTTTCCTCCATTTCAAACTTAACCCATTCATAATAGAGTTCAGAGTTATTCTTTACCTTAACGTGGTGCTCATTTTGTGACCATTCTCTAACGCTCAAGGTTGACTTCCAGTAGGAAGTAGTAACTTCGACATCATTAACGTTCTCCGTCTCCATACTGATGAAACCGTCAACTTTTTTAGCTTCTGATCTGATTTTTTCAACAAGCTCGCTGGGGATTTCATTTTTTACCTTTGCACTGAAGGTAACTTTCACACACTTTTGTGAATCCATATATATTTAAATATTCATTATTCAACGGTTACACTTTTAGCCAGATTACGCGGTTGATCGACATTACATTCACGCAGCACTGCCATATGATAAGCGAGTAGCTGCAAGGGGATAACTGTCAACAGTGGACTCAAAAAACGGTGAGTGCGTGGAACTCTAATGATGTGATCAACATAGCGATCAATTTCTTTGTCGTCCTCGTTCACGACCGCAATTACAATGCCGCGCCGAGACCGGACTTGCTCAATATTGTTTAATACTTTTTCATACATATTACCACTGACTGCTATAAAAAATACAGGCATATTTTCGTCAATCAGGGCAATCGGTCCATGTTTCATTTCAGCAGCAGGATAACCCTCAGCATGTATGTAGGATATTTCTTTTAGTTTTAATGCTCCTTCAAGTGCAACCGGATAATTAATGCCACGACTAAGATACAATGCATGTTTATGGTTCTGGAACATTTTAGCAATTTCAAGTATCTGAGATGAATTTTTTAAAATCTGATTGACTTTGCGTGGTATTTTTTTCATCTCTTTTACAAAATCCTGACCATCCTTCTTTGACATGCCTCGCTGACGCGCAAGCCTCAGGGCAAAAAGTGTCAATACCGTAATTTGAGCGGTAAAGGCTTTGGTTGAAGCTACTCCAATTTCTGGACCAGCATGAATATAAACACCAGCGGACGATTCTCTGGCAATCGTGGAGCCGACCACGTTGCATATTGCAAATCCATTTGATCCACGGCGCGCAGCTTCACGCATAGCTTCGAGCGTATCAATTGTTTCCCCCGATTGGCTTATTGCAATAGTTACAGTATCTGGCTCAATTACCGGGTTTCGATAGCGAAACTCTGAAGCATATTCAACATTTACCGGAATTTTTGCCATCTCTTCGATCAAGTATTTTCCAATAAGTCCAGCGTGCCATGATGTCCCACAGGCAACAATATTTATTCGCTTCATCCGGCTCAAGTCGTCCTCAATATCGAGTAATCCACCGAGTTGAGCAGTACCCTGATCTTCGAGGAGGCGACCACGCATTGAGTCGCGAATAGAGTTTGATTGTTCGTAAATTTCTTTTAGCATAAAGTGTGGATAGCCACCTTTTTCAATTTGATCGATACTGAAAGAAATTCTTTCTATTTTCTTATTTGAAACTTTGCTATCTAAACGCGAATGCGAAATATTATGTCGGGTGACAACGGCAAGATCACCATCATCTAGAAAAATAACATCGCGTGTATGCTCTACCACCGCAGCAAGATCGGAGGCAATAAAATTTTCATTTTCACCAATACCGAGCACCAAGGGACTTCCAAGACGAGCGGCTATCAGCTTATCTGGTTCATCGTAGCACAAAACAGCCAGACCATATGTACCTCTGACTTGGGTCAAGGCTAATCTTACAGCTTCTTCAATATCTCCATCATACATTTCTGAAACGAGATTGGCAAGCACTTCGCTATCGGTTTCGGTCTTAAATTCATAGCCCTTATTGATTAATTCTTGTCGCAAAGTGTAATAGTTTTCAATGATACCGTTATGAACAATAACAATATTGGCGGTCACATCTGCGTGAGGGTGTGCATTTAATTCTGTTGGACCACCGTGGGTCGCCCAGCGAGTGTGACCAAGACCGATGGTACCATTTATGTCCAATGTCTCTAATTTGTCCTGGAGTTTGGATATATTACCACTAACCTTGGCAATATTGACCTCGCCATTTTCAATTACGGCGATACCAGCAGAATCATATCCTCTATATTCCATCCGTTTAAGACCCTGAAGTAATATAGGTGGTGAGTTTTTATCGCCAATGTATCCTATTATACCACACATATAAATTCCTGCATATAATTTTTAATTCTCAAAATTGCTCTCACAATATAATATCTGTAATAATAATATATTAATAATTTATGACATCTTTAAAAATTTGTTCCTATTAGAGATACACAAAATGCCTAATGGAAAAAGTGACCTGAAACATGCGATCACGCTACAATAACTAAATTATCCCATTTATCAATAGCTCAATGCCATATCATACTAATAAACAATATGTTCTTAAGTTACAAAATTAATTGACTAATTCTTTTTTGTCAATTTTTCCTGATGAAATGCGTGGAAAATCTTTATAGAACCTGATAACAACGGGAACTTTATACTTCGCCATCCTCTCTTCGCAGTAAGACATTAGATGTTCTTGCTTAACATCAGAGCCATCCCGCAGGACAATACACGCTTTCACTTCTTGTCCCATAACATCATCAGAAATAGGAACTACGACTGCCTCCTCAATGTCAGGATGACCGTAAAGTATTCTTTCTACTTCAGAAGGATATATAGAAAATCCTCCCTTAATAATACGATCATTTAGTCTGTCAACCAAATAATAAAATCCATTTATATCCATTTTGCCTAAATCGCCGGTGTGAAACCAACCGTCTCGCAAAACTTCTTCAGAAGATATTGGACGGTTTATATAGCCTTTCATTACGCCGTTTCCTTTGACTAAAATCTCACCTACTTCCCCAATCGCAACCTCTTCATCTCGATCATTGGCGATCTTCATCTCAATTCCTGGTATTGGGTGTCCGAGTGACCCGACGCGTCTGCCGGTTCGCCATTGATTAAATGCGACAACTGGTGAAGTTTCAACCATCGTATAACACTCTAAGATATAAGTTTTATATCCCTTTTCAAATCCCTTTAACAGGTCTTCGGTGATTGATCCGCCTCCGCATATACACAGTCGAAGTGTATGTTCAACATCTTCACCAACATTCTCATTACTGTCCAACAACAATCGAAACATGGAGGGGACTCCGATAAACACAGTCGCAGTGTTATCAGCGAAAGTCTTAAAAACAATATTCGGATCAAAATTGGGGTGTAATTGCAACCCAGCACCAGTTAAAAAAGCCAGATGCATTTGTAATGTTTGACCCATAGAATGGAAAAAGGGCAAAGCTGCTACAATTATATCGTCTGAAGTCATCTGCATTATTTCGCGCGAGGCAGTGATATTTGAGTATATATTCCCATGTGTCAGAATTGCTCCCTTAGGTGTTCCGGTCACTCCAGAAGTATATTGCACTACAGCGGGGTCGTCTTCGTCAACGTCAGCTATATCGGTCATGGGATTACTGCGAGAAATCATGTGAATCATGTTAATCGCTTCAGTGTTTTCCGTCTCACCCAAGACCACAATGTGCTTCAATGAGGTTAAATTGGAAATTTGGCGCGACAAGCCATCCAATAAGCCACTCCAAATAATAAGCACCCTTGCCTCGCTATTTTCTAACAACCACGATACCTCTTCCCTATGCATAATATTTACAGGTACGACCACTGCACCAAGTTTCAGCGTAGCATAATAAGCAATCGGAAAGTGAGGAATATTTGGCAGGCATATTGCCACTCGATCCCCTTGTACTACTCCAAGTTTTGCGAGTCCTCCTGCCATGCGACTAACCGCTTCATGTAGCCTGGAATAAGACACATCCCCGCCCTCATAATGGAGGGCAATGTTTTGAGGATGTTCTGCTACTGTCTGCTCAAAGGAATTATTCAGATTCATATTTGTTTGGTATTAATAATCTATTTTTTATATTCAAATTTTATAACAGAACTCTGAAAGAAGAGTTTATTCTATGCACTAAATCCAGTGTTCCCGATCAAGTGATCTATACTGAATTGCTTCAGCAAGGTGCTCGGGTTTTATTTTTAATTCGTTTTCCAAATCTGCTATTGTACGTGACACCTTCAGTATTCTATCATACCCACGAGCGGAAAGACCCATAGAGTCCATGGCTGCCTTTATTAATCTCTCACCTTCATCGCTCACGCAGCAATATTTTCTAATATCACGTGGTCCCATATCTGAGTTCACGCTAACCATTTTTTGATGTTGAAATCTCTCTGACTGAGCGGTTCTTGCTTTTTTAACCCTTTCCCTTATCACCTCTGAGGATTCACCATTCTCCAATTTCGAAAGCTCGCTGTAATCCACCGCTGGGGCTTCAATTTGAATATCTATTCGATCAAGAAGTGGTCCCGATATATGGCTAAGATATTTTTGAACTTGAGTAATCGAGCACCTGCATTCTCGCTTGGGGTGACCATAAAATCCACAGGGACACGGGTTCATTGCCGCCATTAGTATAAAATTTGCGGGAAATGTAAGTGTTAATTTCGTCCGTGTAATGGTTACTGTTCCATCTTCTATCGGTTGACGAAGCACCTCGAGAACATTTTTATGGAACTCTGGCAGCTCATCGAGAAATAGCACTCCCTTATGAGCGAGAGAAACTTCACCTGGTCGCGGTACGGTACCACCACCTATCAGCCCTGCATTCGAGACCGTGTGATGCGGGCTACGAAATGGACGAATAGTCAATAATGGCTGATTGGATGGTAAAATACCAGCAACCGAATAAATTTTTGTAGTCTCTAAGGCTTCATCTTGGCTCAGCTGTGGTAAAATTGTCGGAAGCCGCTTCGCCAGCATAGTTTTTCCTGAGCCTGGCGGACCAATCATAAGAGCATTATGCCCACCGGCAGCTGCTATTTCAAGCGCGCGTTTGGCTTGCTCCTGTCCCTTAACATCACTAAAATCTACTGTATAATTGTTGGATACGTTAAATATTTCTTCGGGGTCAACTACAAATGGCTGAATTACTGTCTCGCCATTCAAAAATGATACTGCCTCACGTAGCGATTCAACCGGGAAAACATCTAACCCTTCGACCATTGCCGCTTCGGCAACGTTTTCGCGCGGTAAAATTAATCCGTCAATGTCGTTGCTCGCCAAAGTGCATGCAATTGGCAGGGCACCTTTAATGGATCTCAGTTTACCGTCTAAGGCTAATTCGCCCAGTATAACTATTTTTTTTTCAGGTGTCGAAGCAACCTGCCCAGATGCGGTCAACAATCCAATCGCTACCGGTAGATCAAAGGCTGCACCCTCTTTTTTTATTGAAGCAGTAGCCAAATTTACGGTAACTTTTTTAGGTGGAAACAGAAACCCTGAGTTCTTTATCGCTGCTGTAACTCGTTCTCGAGATTCACGCACCGCACTGTCAGGCAGTCCCACAGTGATATAACCTGGCAGAGATGAATCCAAGTGGATTTCCACCTTGACTACATAAGCGTCTATTCCTTGGACTGCTGCGGAAAGCACATTGGCGTACAACCAGTTTTACCTGTGAAAATTATTAAAATCAACTTGGAAACATTAGGGAATAAATATAGAGTAAGCAGGGCAGTTAGTCAAGGGATTAACGATTTGACGGTTGGTGCGGTGAAAGAGACCATTAATCATTGTAACCAAAATTACCAATATTAGATTTATATACCGGATCCAACTCGATCAGAGTCATTCTGACTGACAGATCAGAGTCCTCGACAGTGCGGATAATCTCCATTTTTTCTGCTTGGTTATAGCGCATTAATTGTCCAAACCTACATCCAAGCCATTCAGACTTT
>Ga0209402_10003011_pt1 | contig 16395 bp, 13 predicted proteins | sample ArcticOcean_MG_C_3_FD_187437 | JGI IMG/M metagenome (GOLD analysis project Ga0209402, IMG submission 187437) | Marine microbial communities from western Arctic Ocean - ArcticOcean_MG_CB8_126 (SPAdes) (version 2) | ecosystem: Environmental > Aquatic > Marine > Oceanic | place: Arctic Ocean... | reverse complement strand
CGGAAGACGGTAGATATCATCGAACAAAACGTTGCGGTCTGCGGCAGGATTGACATTCGTACTTCTGGGATTCAACAAGTTGATATGCAAGGAGCTAGTCTGCCGCACCCAGGCATTCAGCATATCATAGGTGCGTGCCTGTGATAAGGAGTGTTGTCGTTCCTGTATCTCCTGATTTTTATCGTGTATGCTACGGCTTCCGGACCAATTTCGGTAAAGATACAGACATTGCGGAATATGGTGGAACTTTTCACCGGTTATGTATGTGCGGGTGATCAGGTCGTAGTCATCAGCAACCGTGTAGTTTCCGTCATACCCACCTGCCTTGTTGTAAGCTTCCCGTGACCACGCGCGCACATGGTTGGGAGAAAACTGCAGGTGACACATGGCCTCCGGCGTGGGGTCAAACGACCGCATGGCCGTGTATTCTTGCCCGCCGTACTCAAATGGATAGCTCTCCCATCCGTACGCCTCACTGTACACGACTGACTTATCTTCTTTAAAGGTAACGAAGTCAGAGTACAGAAAACCAGCTCCGGTCTCCTCGCGCTCGTTTACGAGCGTTGCCAACGCGTCGTCTGTGAGCAAATCATCATGATCCAGTTCCACCAGGAGATCGCCGACGCTCTGCGCAACCGCAAAACGCTTCAACTCACCTATGCTGTGTGACTCATGCGGGATAACCCGTACACGCGAATCGCTGGTGATACTCTCTGGGATCACGGCACCGTTATTAGGAACAAGCACCCATTCCCATAAATCGTAAGTTTGCGCCTGTAGTGATTGGTAACAGTCCAGGAGGTGTTCGCCGCTGTCCGTGGGCGTGTACACACTGACAGGAATGTCAGCCATCTAGCTACTCCAAAAAAGAATCGGGTCGGTAGTATACCAACCCGATCTTTTTACGCGAGAGTAGCCGTAGGAGCAAGCGCGATTACTGCGCGTCGAGCACCGTCTGGGCCACAGCGTCCTGATACGTGAGCACGGCATGGTGCAAGGTTGGGTCCTGCGCGAGCTGCGCGGAAACTTCCTTGACAGCATGGTCGTAATCGCCATCCGCCGCATAACCGGGCTGTTCCGGCGATCCGTCGAGTTGCTGATTGGCATAACCCAGGAACTCGTTGTCAGCAGTCGCCGACTTTGTCAGTTCATCGGTGTGTGCCGCACGCAGCTTGGAACCGATTTCCAAGAGCTGCTGCGCTTCGGTCTCGTTCTCGGGAACGATTCCGTAGTCTTGCGCCAGCTTCTCGAAGAAGACCGGCAGATGAACGTGCCCGAACAGGACGTCGTACGCCTGTTGCGGGTTCATTGCCTGATCAGACATGTTGATCTCCAAAATTCCAAGATGTCACCAAGGGGGCGTGATTTGCTCACGCCCCCTGGCAACAAATTACCAATGCTTAAGTATTGTACTCAACCCGAACCAGGCCGCCGGTGTGACCAATCGTCGCGCCAACAGTCTCGTAAGCGAAGAATTCGAGCATGTAAGCTTCGCGCTTCACATACATGGTAGTATCTTCGATCAGGAAGAACTTGCCGATGAACTTGGGATCGGCGAAGAAGTACGCCTCACCGTCGAGCACCAGATCGCTCTTGATCGTAACAAGCAGGCGCGCGCCCAGCACTTCACCCTCGGACCAGCCCTTGAGGAGCATGTCCTGGGACAAGTCGCCACCAGCCTCGGTACGCTCGAACTTGAGAATGTCTTTGACGGTGACACTATTCATAAGAATAGTGTTCGTCTCAAGACGACTCGGCAGTCCCGGCATAATCTTCATCGAATCGACGAGGTTCTCACGAGTCACGCCACCGGTCTTGTCAATAAACTGCGGAGCTCCGGCGGTGATAGTGGGGTCGCCCTTGGTACCGCAAGCACTGTTGACTGCGGTGATGAACTTGCCATCTTCTTCGGCCAGCATGTCCTTGATAGCGTTGTCGCTGAGGACCTGGCGAATATCCATCGAGTATGTTCGCAGCTCGTCGACGTCCTTAGTGAAACGCGGCGAGACGATACGATGGAAGTGGACCCGGTAACGGGGACCACGAATGTACACGTTCTGCGGCAGAGTTGCGAACGGAATCGAGATGGCCGCGGGGCTATCCGGCTCCTTGTCGATCACTTTGACCGGCTTGTCCGTATCAACCTGTCGGTCAAGTTCGTCGTTGCTGATCTGCAGCGGCGGCATGATCCGACGAAGAAAACCATCTTCACGCATCTTTGTCCGGGTGAAGTCATTGATGGCATCGACTGCCGTCTTCTCCATCCCCGGTGTCGAAAGCTGCTCAAACAAAGTTTCGTTGAGCAGTTGTGATTCCGAAGTAGCCATTTTGAACACCTCCGTGTGTTTATCTATTTAAGTCTGATCCACGTAAGTGGCGATTAGCTGACGATGTCCAGAGACTGCTTCACACTGTCAACTGTGGCAGCGTCGTGCGCAGGAGACCAGACCGGCCAGAAACGCAGGACAAGCTGTCCGTGCGAGTTCTTTACACCATCGGCCGTCTGCGCCGACGAAACGATGCCGACGCAGTTTTCAAGGTGAACCGTGCCGCGCTGCAATTTGCCAGGGTTGGCAGCAGATGTCATCGTCGACTTCAAAGGTGAGCCAATAGTGTAAGCAGCATCAACATACTCGGTGGTTTCCAGCTCGTAGCCGCCCGTGGCAACAAGACCGGACAACTTACCGGACGGACCGACCGCGATCCAATCACCCGACGCGGTGTGCGAATGGTTACCGCCGAAACTGATGTTGGCAACATCAGGATCATCTTCGCCATTCAACAGGAAGATACCGACGTTCGTGCCGCCGATTCCAAGTTGGTACTTACCAGTGGAAGCCAGCGACACGCACATGCCCTGCTTGTATGTGACGGCGACGCTAGCGTTATCCACCTGGCCACCGGTGAATTCCGCAGAGTGATCCAGCGCAGCTTCGTGAAACCATCCCTTGACCGCGTCAAGAGTGTTCGTAAACATTTGAGTAGGAGCAGCCATGATTATTCAACCTCCGTGTTGGATTTAACAGTCCCTTGAAACAATCTGGTCAACCCGTATAGCTCAGACCGAGACCTTCAAACAATCGTCGATCAGATTCTGTGGGACCCGGAGTACGTGAACCCACATACGGACTTTCCAGACTGTTATATACCGCGGCAGATTTCTGAGTCGGCTGGCCGAGCGTACCCGGAACAGATTCGTCGTGACGTTCTGCCGTCTTCGTTAAGATCTCGATGACCTGGGCAGGATCCGTCAAAGCTGTCGCAGCAGCTTCCTTCTCATCGGGCTCGATCAAACCCTTAGCAATCATCGCGTCCACGGCAGCTGGAATGAGCTGCGCGCACTTCTCAGTGATTGCTTTCTGCGCTTCAATTGCCTGACCGGCTTTATCGATAGCGGCAGAAGAAAATCCGATGTGATCGATAACCTTCTGCGCAATTGTTGATTGCGACATTTGGTAATCCTCCGTGATATTTTATCAAACCTGGAACTGCCTTAACCGACGAGTTCCATGACATGAGCTTTCATAAGATCCCGAATCTTCCGCTCACGGTCATTCGTGGCCGATTTGAGGCGGAATTTTCCAGCTCGCTTAAAACCTTGAACAGCAGACGCCAGCTTTTTGCACTCAGCCGCAACTTCCATGGGAAGTTCTTGTCCGCCGCCTTCTACGAGTCCTTCTCCTCCGAGTCCTTCTCCTCCGAGTCCTTCTCCTCCGAGTCCGCCTCCTCCGGCACCCTCGGCCGCGGCAACCAAATCTTCCGGCGCAATACCGAGTTCATCCAGCGCCATAGCCAATTCCTGCAGCGCCTCTTCTTCTCCAAGACCCTCATCCGGAGGACCTTCGAGCCCGCCCAAAATACCCTCAACGTCCTCGGCGCCGACATCGCCGCCACCCATCATGGGATCTTCTTCGCCGCCACCCATCATGGGATCTTCTTCGCCGCCCATCATTGGCTCTTCTCCGCCGCCGAGGAGCTCTTCAATGCCTCCGTCTCCACCTTCCTCCATCCCGGAAGGTGCGCCTTCGATGTCACCCTCAGCGGCTCCGCTGGTGGGGTCGAGCAGTTCGGGAGGAAGTGCGCCTTCCGCTCCCTTTTCGACGTTCTGCGCCAGGTCGCTCAGGTAGCCACCAACCAGATCAGCGTCCAATTGAGCATCCTTGATAGTCTGCTCAATACTCGCGGAAACGCGTTCGTCAGAAGACATCTTCTCCATACCGAGCGCAGCCGCCAGCGCGTAGCCAGCTTCGGCAGACTTTTCTGCCTCAGGCTGGACCTGGGTAGGGTTTTCCTGCGTGGCCGCCTGCACACCAGCCTGCTTGGTAGCCGTAGCACCGGTGGCAAAACTGGCCAGGATCTCGTTGCCCAGCGTCAGGGCGCGATCACTGGCTTCTGCGAATGAAACCGAAGCGTATTTCTCTGCGAGCTCCCCGTACTTTTCGCCGTCTTTGACGTCGGCAACTGCCGCTGTACCAGGATCCTCTTTATCACCCTTGAAATCATCTTCGACGGCGGGATCTTCGCCAGTGGAACTTTGATTCAGCCCCATGTTTAGCTGGTTATCATCACCATCACCGGGGGAGGCTTCGGATGTCGAGTCGATATCCTTGCCGCCTACGTCAGCTTTGATATCAGATGAGTTCTCGGCGCTACGCGCTCCTTCGGAAGCGTCATTAAGCGAATCATCCACATCAGCAGAAGGATGACTTGACGGGCCATCGTGGCCGCCGGGGTCTTTTTCATGCGCCGCGGACTTCTCAGACTGAATCTCTTCCATAAACTCACTGAGCTGTCCGAACAGCTGCGAAGTGGTTGACGTTTGGGACATTATTTGTCACTCCTTTGACGACGTGTGCGCCCCGGGCAAAAGCACCGAAGCTGTTTCAATAGATTCACTCCGGCATCAGATGTAATTTTGCATTATACATGCAGACAGTGTCAACTCAGATCTGCCCTTCTGTGCCGGAAACTGTAACAGAGAGGCGATTTTATACAAGGCATATTGCCGTGCGAGTTGTTCTGCGGAGTTGTTGGTGGAAACCGGGATCTGCCTAATACTGGCAGTCTTAGTCAAACCACGCAATGCAGATCTCTGTGAACGTACGGTCACGTGCTCTTGACTGTACGAATAGTCAGGAGCAATAGCCGCCGCCCACTTACGGTATTCGCTGGGAGTATCCAGCGAATCAGTGAAATAGGGGTTGTTAGCTGCATCTGATTCCAGCTGTTGACGATCGCTAGTAAGGCGAGTGTAGATGCTGGGAAGTTGATTTGCCACTTCCGGCGCTACCGAAGCCGACTTCTCAGTGTCTCCGTGCACGATCGTTAGAAATTCTTCGACAGGGAGTATAATCTCCTCCTGCGCTAGCGCACGCACCAGGTGCGCTAGCTTCGTAGTAGTTACAAACTGAACGACTGGAGGCGCGGGCATACGTGCCAAACGCCCCTCCTTATACAGGTAACCATCACTAGGAAGCTCCTGCTCCAGCGCAGCCAGCTCGTGCGCGCAGAGTATCTGCTGTGCTGTTTTGGTATTTCTATTGGCGCCAATAGAAAGTACGGCAGGAGCATTCAATCCAAATTCTTCAGCCAACTCGGCTCCGGAAATCACTTGTCCGGAGGCCGCTGCCTTCTCGATACGCCCCAGTGTATACGCAATCCTGTCAGCAGGACGAAACACCCGGCTGATATCGAAAAAATCAGGATCAGGGTTGTCGGCATGAAGAATATGTCCATCTTCCAGTACCGTACCAATGTTTGATTTCAGTCCACCGTGCTTACATAGTGCGCCATTGCAGTAATCATTACGACTACGGGCACGGTTACCGCATCCACTGCAAACATCGAAAGGCACACGACAAGCCATGGACACGGCGATGTCATCACCTTTCGCCAGCTTCTCCATCTCGTCACTAGCGACCAGGCCGCCGTTGCGTTTGGCCGCTTCCTTGGTTGAGTTCAATGCAATGATGAGCTCAACGCGCTTCATGTCATCGTTGTAGTGCGACAACTTAACGATGCCGTAGCTCTTCTTCGAATCCTTGTTCTTGTGATTCCGATACCAGTGCGCATTCTTCTGGAAAGAGGAGTGGTGCTTACGGCAGGTATCCTCGGTGAAACCATCGCCATTACGATTAGGGCCATAGTACTCGGTAGCGCCGAGTGCGATCAGGTGCACCGGAACCTCGCCGGGAGACAGGTCAATGCTCTGGACTTTGTCGGCAAACTTGTGACCAGCTCTCTTGATGAAAGAACGAAGATCGTCACCCTGCAGGCCACTCTTCGCCACTTTCACAATCTGCACAATCGGCTCATCAAAGTTCCAGGCACTGGGTGTGATGACTTTAATCATTTATTGCCCCCTCTGCCTCGGTTTGTCAGCCTCGCGGCCAAGCTCGATGATCTTATCCCAGATGTCGTTACCTCCACCCCCGCCGCCGACTGCTCGTATCGCCGCACGCTCGGCGGCTCGGTGGCGTGCTCGATCGGCTGCGTGATAACCTCCCCAAATGCCGCCTACAGCTGGCAGTACGTGCGGCATCACCCGCGCCCCGGGAGCCCGCTGCAAGCGCGACCCGCGTATTGTATGGTATGGGCGCGAGCTTGGCGCACCGAGGTGGAATGGCAATTGCACACCAAACCGGCCGCCGAACGGATTGCGCAGTTTCAAAACTGGCTTTATGGTCTCAACGATTGTCCACCGGCCATCACTAAGCTGCGCCTCCAAGGGGAAACGTCGACTACTTTGACTTCCGGCAAGGCTCTTGTTGAGGTCAGCGCGGACTTGAGCTACTTCAGCTGGGCTCGTCGCAACGCCGGGTTTTGCCATTTGGCTGTTTGCGAACGTCAACGCTGTGTGAATTTTGCCAGCTGGATCAGCGTTAATACCAAACGCACGCATAATAGATTCAGGGCTAGCCGCTTCCTCTAAAACACCAGCCGCAGGCGCACTAATTGGCACGCGCGGCGGCGCGTCCTCGCCAGCCAGGCGCGCTACGGCTTCATGCCCGGGGGCAGCAATAGTCCAGTTACCGGTATCAGGATGCATCTCAAGACTAAGCTGAATACGGGTACCGCTATTTTGTAACTTAGGACTTTTCAATAACAGTGCTAGTGCGTCTTTTCTCTCCGCTCCGGTCGCTTTAATGGCTGCCGCCAATTCTTCGGCGACTTTCTTCTCCAATTTATAAGCTTCGACGAGCTGCGGGGCGATACTACCCGGGTCATGTATCTTTTGTTGCCCGGGAACAAAGCCACCAGACTCCAGCCGCCACGGCTTCACATCACGCGCGGCGCGGTCGGCTCTGCTGGGTTTATCCAACGTCACATTCCCCGACTCTGGATGATGCCACACCGTCGGCATGCCCCCAGCTGGCCGCGGCAGCCGTCCCCTAGTTCTACCAGCCCACGAGTTGGCGTAGTCACGCAACTCATTCTGAATTTTAATGACCGTAGCGTCATCTAGATTAATCCCGCCCGAGCTACCCAGGTACCTTTGCAGAATCTCGACAGAAGGTACACCGCCAAATGCTCTATCCGCCATGCTCGGTTTGCCAGGCTCGCCGGTGAGTTGACGTAGTCCTCGCGCACTGGTTACAGCCTTGGAGACGGCGATACCGGCCCCGGTGCCTGCGATCGCGCTGAGGTACGGGGAGTTTTGGAGGGCCTCTGGCGACGGCTCCCCCGTCAGCGCCGCCACTAGTACAGCAACACTCGCGTTAGGATCAGTTCCAAGAGTCGCTACTCCACGAGCGAGCTCCTGGTTAGCCGTCGTCTTCGCTTCGTCAACATCATTCACGATGCGTTGCTGTTCCGGGGTCCGGTGCGCCTCTGGTGTGCTTACCGCAGTTGCTACGTCTACCTCAGAAGGTGGCGGCCGCTTCTCCCCTCGTAAGGAATTAACAGTTTCATCGACAGTATCCCTCAAACCAGGAATATTGTGGTATGCCAGGCCAGCTCCGCCGCCGATAGCGCCACCCAAACCAGCATACAGCAACGGGTTTTCCCACCGGCGTTCTTTTTTATTACGGGCTAGCTCACTAACCAACCCATAGATGCCGCCTATACCAGCACCGGTTCCCGCCAATGCCAGTGTCTGTGCAGCAGGTCCGCCTCCACCGGTAATACTGTCAACGTACTTGTCCCAATACTCTGAAAAAGTGCCACCTGCAGTTTCTCCGAAGCTTTGTGCAGGACCGGCAACGTTCTTAGCCCAAAAATCAGAGACCGAGTTTCCTACATCCTCATACCACGGGGCAGCCGACTTCGTGAACCCGCCAGCCTGGCGACTCAGCACCATGTACGTGGCCAGCTTGTCCGCAGCCTCTTCAGGCGAAGCCAACAATAGGTCGCTAGGAATGCGCGATGACATGAATTGCGTTCCAACTAAATCTGTACTTGACCGGGAACGATGCCAAAAGCTTTTGGATCAACATCCCGCTCCGCCAACAACTTCTCCGACCCGAGGATATTTTGCTGCACATCAAATGGGTCGGTCGACATCTCTCCAGCCAAGTGACGACGCAACAGTCCCTGTAGCAGCATACGCTGGTCCGCGGCACGCGGCGCCATTTCTACGATATCGTTATAAGCTTGAAGCACATCCTCCGACCCGTAGCCACTAATAACAGGATCGTTAGACAGTAAGTCCTCTAACATCGCACGTGACCGAATTCGTTTCAGATCCAATTCATGCGATGGATCGGCCAGCTGGTCGGTGAACGTATTGACCTGCGATTCAAATTTTTTACGGGCAGACTCCTCGCCTGACCGCTGTCCCTCTGCAATTCCACCGGCCAAGTTAGAGATGGCCGCAAGACCAATCACGTTACGCATCCCTGTGGCCGCTGCTGCTTTTTCCGTGATAACGTTCCCCGAGGACGGAGTTCCCAAAACCGACTGCGAACCCGGGGCGTGCACAAAAGGGGAGAGTTTCTCCTTGGCGCGCTTCTCGACAATTTCAACCAGGTGGCTGTAGTCTTTCTCACGGGTAGCCAGCTCCTTGGCCAGCTTCACGCAAGCAGTAATCGTGGTAAACGGCTCAACATCCGCAGAGACGTTGATAAGTCTACCACTGGCACCTTGTTTTTCTATAAGCGGAGCTGCCCTGGCAACCTGCTTCATGACAGCTTTACCTACGCCACCATGCTGAATAGCCACCACCGGTGACAGGTCCGCAAAGGAAAAGCTACCCGGCGTGCGGAAGTATGCGCCCAGTTTCTCAAAGTAGCGTGCCAGGGTATCGCGCGCGTGCGATAACTCGCGACGGCATGACTGCACCCGCTGCTTGTTGAACAATGACGAATTGTATGCACGAGCCGACGCTTCCTTCGGGTCGTTGGCATACTGTTCGGGCTTGTCCGACAGTTTCCAATCAACATAGCGTGCCGCCTTCATCGCTGAAGACTTGCGCTGGGCAAATACCGGAGGCCGAGAGTAATCTGCGGACACAACAGATGACCGCTTCTCCTCTGCCTTGGTTTTCACCTCTGACGGGTATAGCGCCTCCATGATGACCTTTGGATCAGCCAGCACGAATGATGCTGATTTCTCCGCGGGGTCATCCGCAGCCAAACGCTGTTTATTCGTTCGGCCCGTGTTGTACGCCAATACCATCAGGTTGATGTGGCCAGCAGGAATGTTGTATTCCGTAGCTGCCTTGATGATGGCCTTGTTTGGGTCGTCTACCTCATTCACGAGGTTGGCAACCGTGCCAAGCGCATCCAGTACTTGGGCTTCCGCTTCCTTACTAATTCTTTTCATCGGATTTCACTTCCGGAAAAGATAGGTTCGCGATATTGTCCATGTCAGCTGGAACCTCTCCAACAGCTAACTGGAGCATTTCCTCGTCTCGTAGTTCAGCCGCGTTAGTGTCGTGCGCTGCAACAGCAGGTGTGTCTACTCCGATCACTCTTCGCCCCACCCCCCACGGAAGAGAGGCTACCATCGCCTCAATATTCGCGGCAATCGTACTGTCTGTCTGAGAGATATTCATTCCCTTCTCAACTTCTACGAACTTGGCGTACAAGCTAAGAATCTCAGTCTGGGTGAAGTTGTTAACCGGAATAGTTCTGGCAGCAATTGCCTGCTTACGCAACAAGGAATGCTTGCCATCATCACGCCATGCCGCTTCCACTGATTTGGCATCCTGCGGCTTCGTCACGTTGATCGATTGTGAGATCAGGGATTCTAGCATGCGCGGACCGTACAAGTAGCCATACAGTTTCCAAAGCGCCTCAAACTCTCGCTCAGACAGGCCGCGATGCATGGCGCGGCCAATGATCTGGTGGAAAATGTAGCCGCTGTTTTCGTACCTGTCGGCAATGTTGAAAAACACCTGTTCATAAGCATCGACAGCTTTGACAGAAAGACACAGACTTTTCGAAATGTTCTCATAATCATCATGGGCCAACAACCTGGCTTCCAGCTCTATGCGAGTCGGGTCACCCTCAGCCTGGTAGATGTCGTAAGCCCAGTACATGTCCGAATCTGATTCAGCTAGTGCTCTACGGTGTGTATCTGTTTCACAGTTATCAAACGCGCGCAGGAAATGCACAGACTTACGTGTCCACTCGTCGTCACGTTTACGGCTCAGACGTTCCCCGTCCTCCACCATGGATGAGGCGCGCTGCCATCTCCAATCGGCCGGTCGTCGAGGATTGTCTTTAAGGAACGTTGTCATTAGTTAGGTATGACTGCTCCAATAGCCACATCAAAGAGAGCATCCGCGGCAGGTGCAGCAGTTAAAGTCAGCTCAACATAGATTTTGCTAACCGGCGCAGAGTCACCGCCCTCGATGTTACGGTACGCCCCGCCATTTTGGATGAACAACTCCATCACTTCACTGTTACCCGCCTGGCTTGGTACGACCTTGTAGAGAGACTTAACTTTCGCGACCTTACCCTCAGCAGCTGCGGAATTAAATACATCAACAGTGAACGTGGGCCTACCATCACCAGTGGCCGTGTTCGCGGTAGTCTCGGTCACAACGATTTTTTCAATCTGCGCCTCTGGCGGAAAACTCAATGCCGAGAAAGTCGAAAAAGGGGAAACGATGGTGCTCGGGACGATCAACGTTGCAATGTTACTGAATGTGTACCGCGCTTCAATGAGTTTGTCCACGAATTCTCTCCCGAGACGCCTAGTGACCGATTAGCTATCTGCTACCTCTGAAAGATCCACACCAGTATCTTCCGGTGCTTCAATACTCTTCTGCTTCAGGAATAGCACAAGGTCTCCCAGAGCTTCAAACGAATTACGCAAACTGTCTTCCAGTTCAGGTAGGTCAGACTTGCCGTAACGGTCAGAAAAATCATCCTGGTGCCAGTAGAACATAAACAAGATACGACCAACACGGTCCATGCCCTTCATCAGGTCAGACAGATAACGATCAACCATCGTATCCTGTCGAACTGCCTTGAGCATGCCGCCAATGATGGCAGTATCAAAGACTTCCTTCTGACCAGTCTGCGCAGCCTGTTGAGCAGCCTGCATAGCCATCGGATCAGGGGTAGCCGTGAGGTCATAATCAGTAGGTGACCCCATCGTCATCCCGGTAACCGGCGTTTCTGTTTCTTGTGGATAGATAGCCGGAACAGTTCCGCCCATGATATCGTTGGAACCTCGCGGCGGTTCCGGGATGGTAGGCGCGCCGGGACCAAAGCCCAGCATAGGATCCTGTGCCTTTTTCACGTAATCAGCATAGTTCACCCGGCACCGGATCTTGGTCTGCCGTTCCGCGCGCTTGAGCAACTCACGTGACTGCTGCTCACGAAAACCGTGATCACGCACCAGTGAAATGAGCGCCTGCGTGGGCTGCATGCGCCTGCCGTTGATCTCTACTTCCAGTCCATCAGTATAGATGCTGAGTTCAGCAGTCTTACCCATGATAGCCAGCTCGGCATCAAGCAAGTTACCGGGTTGGATGGGCGCGGGATCAGTCTGCCCGTCGTGTTCGTGGTCGGGCAAATCCTGCTTCCACTTCGGGGGATCCTTCAGCTTGATAACCTTGAATCCCTCGGGGATCCAGACATCACCGCCAGATGAACGCAGCTTGCTACCATCCTTCGCATTCAGATGCACACGCTGCCCGTCGCGCCAGGAATCATATCCATGCGCGCGGTCACTTTGATAACTGGAGTCCGGTCGCGCGCCCGTGTTATGTGCTGGTTCATGCTTGTTAGCATGTCGCTCGAACCTGACCTCGTAATTACTGTCGCCGAGGGACTTCTTAACTTCAAACGGAAGCGTGGCTGCAGCATTTGGGCCGACAATAATGTATGTCGCACCATTTGACAAGCTGTCAGAACCAGACAAACCTTCAAACCATTTACGATACTCGTCCCAGTCAGCCTGGTGTAATGACCAGACATGTGATGGATGAATGTTCAACCAGCTCTTACCCTCGCCAACGCGTACAACGGTACTGAAGTTCTCACGACCATTAGGGCCGCGGGGGCCAAGCACAACCAGGCAACGTTCAATGTCGCCGGTCTTGGAAAGCATGTCGTGAAGACCGCTCTCAGATGGGTTACTCAGCTTCTTCTCTACATTCGTGGCATAAGCAACAGAGACTTCATCATCTTCCCGCTGGTCTTTAATTAGTACGCCATCACGGAGCAGGTCCTGCTTATCGTCATCGTCATCGACGGCGGGTAAATCATTCTGGATAGTGTAATCAAACGTGATGATTCGCAAGGCGCCGGTTTTAATTGGATGCGTGACCGGGCTGGGCAACACTGAGCCGCTAGTCTGCTTGGAACTGGCTGTCTTTACGGATCCGCGCAAAACACTTGCATCGTCACGCCGTACGTGTGCAACGGCTTCTTGTAATGCATTGCCGTGCAGATCAATCGCGGCCTTAAACACCGAGGGGTAGGATTTGGCGACACTCCACATGAACTGCACACCAGGCAAGCCAGCCGCCTTGATCATGTCAGGCAGCGTAGGAAGATTTTTGAACTTGCTCTGATGATTGTGCGGCGTCGTCGCAATGTACGCAAACACAGGAAGCACCTGCTCAACCCAGTCTGGATAAGCAGCAGCGCGCTTGTACGGAGAGGATGCGAGCTGGCTCAGGTCAGGCGACGTAACACCCAGCTGCGACAAGTTGCGATCAACTCCGTCACCAAGCACGTTCGGTTTCTTGTTGAGGATGTAATTCAACCAGTTCTCTTTCAGAGGCACGAACATATCCCTGTCTTTCATGTACAGGAGTTCGTGTCCCTTGAGTTCCCCGCGCAGGAAGAACACTGGAGAATAAATCCACTGGGGACCGACTTTGAAGGCCATCACACCAATGGCCTTGGTGTTGTCCTGGTTACGCTCCAGCAGCTGAAAACCAACTTCGTAGTCCAGCAAGCTGGGTGCCTTATCCCGCAGGTAAGCATGCGCGAGGTTAGAGAAAGCCTGCTCGAAGGGTATGTCGTTACCTTCACCACCGAGTTCGGCGGTCTTAGCCAAACCGAGTTGCTTGCTACGCAGAATATTCAGCCAGTGGGCGATCGATCCTTCGTCTGACCTGGCCATATAACCGTCGCTCCATCCTTGGAATTACACGTAGTCCCGTTCGGGGACTGTTGTCCATGGTAACAACTTTACCGTTTACGAAAAATGTCTACACCTGGAAAGCAGCCTACGGTGTGCTCGGAGCGGGGGGATTAGCCAAGTTTGCGCTCGGTGCGTTAGCAAGTTGGGGGTACTTCTTCAACATTCCAGGGTCCGTACGTATTGCTTTGTACATGTTCATAACTTTCGGAATCAGCTGCGGAAGCATTGGAAGTATCCGCTTGAAGAAGTTATTGCTGTTGCGTGGGACCAGCCGGTTGAACGTGGGGGGTGCGCCGGGAGCTCCGCCAGGCCGCACACCAGAATCGGCACGCGGTAGCGCATTACTACCCTGGCTGCGCTGCCAAGTTGAGTAAAGCTGCTGAAGCAGTTGAGGGTTAATATTCTTGTAAATCGATGACGGTGAGCCTGGTTCGTTGTATGAAGAAGAAGGAGCGGTAGACAGCACAGCTTGGCTAGGACGAGCGTTTTCTGCAACGGTTGCCCCAGGCGGTTGCACAGCCGGAGGTGAAGATGCGGGTGACATACTTACATACCCTTACTTAAACCACTACGTCCAAAAGTATCCCCGGCAGCCAGCGCCGGAACAAAACTGGTGCCCTCGGTAGTGCTAGTCCCACCACGATGCACCGCTGTCAGCAAACTTTTCTTCTGACCTGAGCCCAGCATCCGTGTCATCCAGTCAGGATCGTAGGAAATGCTCGCAGCTGCTCTAACCATCTCAGGCTGGAATGGGGCTGGTGCGTGATGCGTCTCGACCTGCTTTATCCCAAATTGCTTTAGCTCCTTCAATACACTCGGACGCATCTTGGTACCAATTGAGTAATGCAGTACGGGCCGCTCAAGATAGCGCCCCTTGGCTGAACTTGGATTGCTGATCTTTGACCCAACACGCGGCTTGTAGATGTGCTCCAAGGAACTGTAAGGCACAACATCGTCAGGGACGTAATCCCCCACTTCATCTGACAAGCGCACGTGATTAATCAGCCCTCGTGCAAGTAACTCAATATTGCGTCGGTGTGCCCCCAGCCCCGACGCCGAATATGCGTCGCCGAATGACTTAACGAAATACTGTCTGCCCTCTCCCACGCCCTTATGTCGCACAATTTCCGCTGGGTTGGGAATGCCACTCGACACTACGTCGCCCGCTTCCACGTTGTCCCCAACTTTAACCGTAACGTCGAATCCAGTATCCACGTAATGCTGCTCATCATTAACCCAAACGTAATTCCCTCCCTGCGGCGCTTTTTCTATCTTCCGTACTCTTCCATCTAACTGGGCGTGCGTAGCTCCTGCGCGGAAATGCTTGGGAACCTGCACGAGTTGATTGATGTATTTGAACCCGCTGACTGCCTGCGCTGCGCCGGATACCCCGCCTGTATGTTTAGAGCTGAGCTGCCCCTGCGTAAGGTTTTCGGAAAGTGCCTGTGCAGCAGCCATACCGACATAATCACCAACAGGGGCAAGTCCACCTCTTTCCCTAACACCGACATCACGAGCATATACTCCGCCGTCCAGGGGGCCGCCAACCAGCGGACTCCTAACCAGGATGCGATCGTGACCCTGGCTCTTGATGTCTGCAAGAATCTTGGGGGTCAGGATGGTGTTACGTTTGTACCTACCCGCGCTGGCGGCCAGTAGCGCGCCCTCGTTGTCATTATCGTCAACGTCCACTGGGAGTCCGATGTTTGGATTCCCTTTGCCATCCAATCCAGTAACGATGAGCCGGTGTGTCATCTGGTTAAGCTGTTTCGCCAGGTAACCGGCTTCGCCGGTTGCTGTTTTAACGTCAATGACTCCTTTACGCGCGCCAAACGTACCGGCCCAATACTCTACAGGAGTCAAACCTTCTGAATAACTACGGAGGACAGGTACAGGGATGACGTTATCTTCGTTGTCCACATAAAGCGCGTCGCTGCCGAGCAGTGTGCGCAGGTTACTCTTGTTACCGCGTGAACCGGACCGGACCTGGTCTGCCAAGGGATTACCTGCTGCAACACCCTCGTTGTAAATCTCATCGGGTAACTTTTCCGCAGCCTTCGCAGTTGCCTTAATAATTTCCTCTTCCTTGCGCTTATCGTCCAGTCGCGGATCATCAACTATCTGCGACAACTTGAGCGATAACTTACCGTAAGCGTTGATAGCCGCGCGCGACTTTCGCAGGTGCTTCAACCCAAATGAAAAGCCACCAGTTGAGTAAGCCACGTCGCGTCCAACGTCAGACAGCTCTTTCACAAGTTCCCGATAACGCTGCGGGTACCCGTCAGCCATCCCGCGCAGAAGTACGGAGATACCCTTCTTGTCCAAGGTCCGGTTGTAATCACGGAGATCCTCAGGCAGTAATTCGTTTACCAGAAGTTGTCCGGCTGTAGTTTGAAGCATCCGTGCTTAACCTATAGAGGATTCCGTTTCTGATCCTTTCGAAGATCATCCATCCATTGCTGCTCGTTCCACTGATTCGGATCAGCGCCGAGCTCTTGGCGACCACCCGCGTCTTCATCGGGCCGGTAGTCCATGGTCGTGCGACCACCCGCGTCTTCATCGGGCCGGTAGTCCATGGTCGTGCGACCACCCCTACCACCTTGTGGTTTTTCACGAGAGTCCGGCGATTCACCCATTTCCCTCATCGCTGCGCCTAGGTCGCCAGACTGCGCTTGATCCCTAGGAAGATCTCGGGGCTTGGGAGGTGCTGGCGGAGATGCCGGAGTCTCCTGGTCCTTGTAAGAGTCTGAGACTTCTCGTGGGAAACCCGGCCCGTACTCTTCTTCTCTTTCCGTATCCTCGGAGAAACGGTCCATGCCGCTCGTCCGAGGTGGGTTCTGATAGAAG
>Ga0209402_10003000_pt1 | contig 16439 bp, 8 predicted proteins | sample ArcticOcean_MG_C_3_FD_187437 | JGI IMG/M metagenome (GOLD analysis project Ga0209402, IMG submission 187437) | Marine microbial communities from western Arctic Ocean - ArcticOcean_MG_CB8_126 (SPAdes) (version 2) | ecosystem: Environmental > Aquatic > Marine > Oceanic | place: Arctic Ocean... | reverse complement strand
TGAGGTTGTCCGGTTGGCGTCGAAGTTGAAAGATCCGGCTTACGTCGTCGATCGGCGTCCGTGAGGTAGCCTCCCATGTATGGACGCACCGTTTGATCCGTTCGAGGTAGAAGAGGTGGACTCGGCCTTCGGGGACATGGATGACGAGGTGAGAGCGAAGCTGGTGAAGGAAGGCCGGATTCGTTTAGAGACGGAGTCGGCTACGTCTGGGTGGGCAGCAGACCGGAATGACCCCGAGTTTGAGAAACGGCGCGTCCAAGGCCTCGACCGGTATCAGCAACGGTTGAGGGTGGAGCGTCAGACGCGTCAGAAGAAGCTGTTGAAGCTCCTATCGAATGGTTACACGGTGGAGGAATGCTGCTGGCAGGTGAACATCACTAAGGGCACTTTCTACAAGTGGAGATCCGCGGACCCGGACTTTAAGAGAGACGCTATTGAGGCGCATCGTGTTGGTGCTGCACTGTTGTCGACGTCGGAGCAAACGAACTATCATGCTCTGCCTTTTCATATCGTCCGCAAGATGTGCTTCGGGAGGGACACGTACGGGTTCCAGCAACAGATCATCGACATCATAGAGGAGGCTCCCATTGGGGAGATCTCGATGATTTTGTTGCCTCCTGGTGTTGGGAAAACGATGACTATCGAGGACTGGCTGAGCATTGAGCTTGCCAAGAACCAGACCTTGAGAGTTATGTACATCTCCGAATCGAAGGACCTTGGCGAGAGGACGATGGAAGTTATTAAGACTCGCTTCGAGAACGAGGACGGACAGTTCTGGAAGCTCGCAGAGATGTACGGCAGACTCTATGACCCTGACGGCGATAAGACGTGGCGTGCTGACGCTATCCGTCTCCCCGGCGCCGACTTGGAGTTGCGTGACTACAATCTTCGTACCCGTGGTATGAAGTCTCAGATCTCGTCGATTCGTGGCGACATCATCATCCTCGATGATATTCAGACTTCTAATACTTTGGGGCAGACAACTAGATACTTGAGGGATATCCGACGGACGATCCTGACTCGTCGTGAGGGCGGGGTGCGGGGTAAGGTCATTTATATTGGTACCCGCCTTGAAATGGGGGACTTGCCTGAGAAGATGATTGGGCAGGGGATGGTCCTCGAAGAGAACTTGTATGTGATGCCCCTTATCAATTCTGAAGGCACATCCAACTTCGAGGAGATTATTCACACGAAAGATCTGCCCCTCCTCGTCAGACAGCAGGGTGACTTGTTTCAGGCGGTCTACCAACAGAACCCGGCTGGTGGTGGAGGTAACACATTCTCTGATGTGGTCGGCGAAGCTCTTGACGAACGGTACACAATCAACTCGTGGCACGAAGCTCACGAGGTGGCCTCTGAGAAGCCTCAGGAGATTTTGGGTCGGGTCACTTCGATCGACCCTGCACTCACGGGAGGTAACGCTGTCATTTCCGCAGGCTGGTCGATGACTGACATCTGGATCTATGATTTGGATTTGGCGTTCAACACAGGCAAGATGTCTTACGCTGAGGACAAGATCGAAGAGTTCTTGTTGGCTTACCAGTCTGATTCGTTGATCATCGAAGACAAGGCGTACCAGAAGGCGTTGCTTACGTCGGAACGCATCACTCAAATGTGTGCCACTTACGGCGTAGACCTCAAGAAGCACACCACCGGCTCAGAGAAGCATGACAAGGTGTTCGGTGTCGCCAAGATGGAAACACCTCTCTCTAATGGTCGTATCCATTTGCCGTGGGGCGACGACTTCTCTCAGGGGAGGATGACGCCGCTACGGCAACAGCTTCACATGTGGCGAGCTGACGTACCGACTAAAGCGATTATTCAAGACCTGATTATGGCTTTGTGGTTCATTCACGTCTACGTCATGTACGAACGTCGCAAGATCGCCAGCCAGCAGTCTATGGCCGCTTTGATTGAACGGAATAAGCAACGGCACTCCGGTGGGCGACGGGGAGGGTACGCTAACAAGACGACAATGGCGTTGGGTTCACGGAGGCACCGCACATGACACCTGTTACTTGGGAAGAAGCCATAGCGCTCATCGACCACTTGAAGCAGTATGACACTCCCATGAAGCAGCGGATGCTGAGTGTGCGTTCTCATTACAACGCTGACGTACTGACACCCACCTACGACGTACCTGGTGAAGATGAACCAGGCCGGTCTCCTGGGCCTCTCCTTATCGCTGATGCGATTGACACGAAGTCGATGAGAGCTGCGTCTGTGATGCCGTCGATCGGCTTGCAGTCAGGGAGGACTGACATCTCGAAGAAGAGGATGGGGAAACGTCGTGGCGGCTTGCAAGGAGTGTGGCACGAGTCGGGGGTCGAGGACGCAATGTTGGGGCGGGCGTTCCGTCATCTATTCGCCTATGCGACTGTCGGGACGATTGCGGTGGAGAAAGAGAAGTTCGAGCATCCCATCATCGAACTCCGTGATCCCCTATCTACATACTCGGAGGTCAAAGCCCCTGAGGACTTCAGCCCCCCTGCCTACGTGGCTTACGTTTACGGCAAGTCGGAAGCGTGGCTGAAGCGCAACTACCCTGAGACGAAGCATAATCTGTTCGATAAGTCGAATATGAACAGGCAGGAAATTTGGGATGTAGTCGAATACATCGACGAGGACCAAATCATGATTGGTGTCCTCGGGCCACGCCAGCCGTTCTATTACAACCAGTCTTCCGACTACACCGAATGGCGTAGGCAGCATCGGGACAAGTCGATGATGTTGCGTCGCTGGAACAATATGGCTGGGCGGGTCCCCGGTTACGTTGGGACCCGAGTGACGTTAGATCGGATCGAATCGTCAGTCATGAAGCTCACCGGGCTCGTCAACGAGATCGGTCGCTTGAGGACTTTGGAGAAGATCGCCGCGGAGCGGGGTGTCTTCCCTGACATGGTGGCGTTCGGTGACGGCGATACTCCACCTACTCTTGTGAACGGCGAGTGGGCAGATGGTCGAGACGGCGAAGTGAACCTTCTCCAGAACGCTAAAGGTTTCCAGATGGTCCGAATGGACCCGTCGGTGGTCTCTAGGCAGATCACAGATCAGATGGAGGGGGCTTTTGGCCAGTCGGGCGGTTTGGACCCTCTGACCTATGGGGAGGCCCGTGGGGCGTCTCTGAGGACGGGAGCGGCTATCCAGTCGATGGCGTCGTTCTCTCTTGATCCGATCATCATGGAAGCTCAGAAGACGATGGCTCGTGTGTTCTCCGTCACGAATGAGGGTGTGTTGGCGCTTTGGAAGAACGGCAAGAACCGAGCGAAGAAGATCTCGATGTTCACGGGCAGACCCGGCGATCAAGAAGAGACCATCATCACACCAGGTAAGGACATTGAGGACGTCAGGAACACGGTCTATTATCCGTTGCCAGGTTCGGACATCAACTCGATACAGGTAGCCCTTGGTCAGGCGATGCAGACCAAGATGATGTCGACGAAGACAGCTAGAGCTGCTAATCCTCTGATTTCTAACGAAGAGTTCGAGGAAAGGCAGCTTCTTGTCGAAGCGATGGAAAACGCAATGGTTACCGGATTACTCACTCAGGCACAGAACCCTACGCAGGGTGCGACTCTGGTGGATCTTGCTGAAATCGCAGATGGATTTGAGCGCCATGGGGATATCGGGAAGGCGGTTAGAGAAGCAGACGCCTTGGCTAGAGAACGACAAGCTAATGCCGCTCCCGCACCAGAACAACAAGTTGGGGGACTTGACCCTAGCAACCCTGGGGCGATGGCACAGGGAGATCCAGCAGGTGCAGAAGTGCCATTCGCGGGACCAACCGACCGAGGGTCAGACCTACAGCGCATAATGCGAAACTTGAATGCTGGACCAACAGGTGGCGGCATACCGGCAGGAGCAGGAGCAGGAATAAGTGGCTAGTGAACGTCTTGATCTACCAGGGGGAATGGCTTATGGGAAAGCTAAAGAGTTGGAGGATGCTCAGGCTCAGGTGAGTGCTATCCCAGCAGACCAGATCGGGCTGACTGACCCTTCGCCGGGGCAGCCGTTGGGTCGTGAGTCTGAGTTTCCGAACGAATCTCTGTTCGCTGGCTCCTCCGTTGGCCCAGGGGTGGGTCCTGAAGCTTTGCAGTACCCAGGTCGGACCGAAGATCCGAACGCAGCGATGATGGCCGAGATCGTCCCGATTATGGAGGCGATGGCCGACAACAGGAAGCACTCGTCGGCGAGGACCCGCCAGATGGTTCGTAAGATGAGGGCCGAGTTGCCACATGACGTAGATTTTGAGAACTTGCGCTAGCCTTATAGGTGGAAGATCCACAATCGACCCCGTAAGGAGATCAGATGGCTTCGAGTTATCCAGCAGCGCTGGACACGTATGGCAGTGAGCAAGTGGTTGCAGTACAGACCGAGTTGGGGACCTACGCAGGACGCAAGTTCAGCAAGGTGACCACAGCTCAGACTTTGACGGCTGCCGACAACAACAGGGTGTTTTTGGCGGCTGCCGTCGACCTTGTGTTCACTTTGCCGTCCACGGTGGCGGGACTTCGGTTCACTTTCGTCACCCACACAGTCAGTGCTGGCACAGGGACTTCGGTCTCGCCTGCTGCCGCCGACGCGATCCACCATACAACTTCGGTCGACGACAAGGATCTCATCAACTCGGGCGCCTCAGACGTCGAAGGTGATTCAGTCACCATCGTCGGTGATGGCGTTGACGGTTGGTGGGTAGAAGGCATCTTTGGGACGTGGGCTAAGGAGTCCTGATAGGTTGTTACCTGTCAGATGGTGACATGCTTTCCTAAGTTGATACGCAGCACGAGATGATGCAACGTGTGATGTGACTGCGAGGGAAAGTCCTAAGTGCCCTCGCCTCTTCGGAGGTGGGGGCACTGTAGGTTATGGGTATGGGATTTCTCGATAAAGTCACTGACATGTCCGTCGGGTTCGTCGAACGGACGGCCAACACGGTGGCAGGTTTCGGTAAGTCGTTGATAGTCGAGCCGTCCTTGTTTGCGTGGGACTTAGCGAAGGCTCCCTGGACTGACGATGACTACGAGACGTTCTGGGGGACTGTCGGTGGGTCGTTCATGGAGCACACCGCTAACGGGCTCGGTGCGACCTTCGGGCCGGATCAGGGACTTGGTGCCGCGATAGGTGGCATGCCGGGGTGGTCTCGTGGGGCTGTGAACTCGACGTTCACTGGGCTGGAGTGGGCGAACAAAGAACTCGTCAACCAGCCTCTTGCGACTTTGGTCACGATGGCTTCGATAGCCGACGCCCCAGGTCACGAAGACGGCGGGTTCTCGGCCTGGTGGTCCGGTGACAAGTGGCGTCAGGCTTACAACATTGCTGACACGAGGTCGTTGGGTCAGGCGATGTTTTTTGCTGTGATGACTGAAAACATTTTCTCCGAACGAGAAATCGAGCGGGCGAAGGACAGCGGCTACTACAGGTGGACAACAGGTTTCATTGACGCTGTGACGGTTCTGAGGTTCGATCCGTTGACTCTCGTCGCGAAGAGCATCTCTACGGCTCGTGCAGGTGGTGGAGGCCCCCTCGGGGCTATCTGGGCGAGAGGTGCTGCTACTGCGGCAGTTGGACCTAAAGCGGCGTTCGCTAAGGGGGTGACTACCGAGGATGCTGCCCGTATGGGAAACATGCAGATCCGGTTGGGGTTTACCCAACGGCAGAAGATGGACTCGTTCAGGGAGACCATCGCTGATGTTCGCTCTAGGGAGGTCCCTGACGCTACGAACATCTTCCAGCTTTACATCAACGCCTCGAAGCCTTCAAGGAAGGCTTTGCGGTTGGAGACGAAGACTTTGTCTCACCCGAGGATGCAAGCCGAAGGTGGTCGGATACTCGATCAGGTCAACTTGTGGTTGAACTCGTCGAGGCGTGTCGACGTGGATTCGTATATTCGGGCATCTTACGACGACATCCTGGTCAAGGCTGGACGTACCGCTGAGACAGCTATCGACGATGACACTTTGGCGTTGTCTGCGGTTATCCGAAAGACAGTAATGAACGAGGAGAAAGCGACCGGTGGGATAGGCACGATCACTGATGTGTTGGCTCGCGCTTACGCTAAGCATGGCGAAGATACGAAACTGATCGACCAGACATGGAGGGCTTTGACTGGGGATCGGGGTGCGCTCACGGAGATGCACGTGATCCTCCAACGCGAAAACCAGATCCGGGGTGGGCTTCTCCGCATGAAAGGCGAAGTCACCCTTGCGGACATGTTGGAAAGGTACATACTTTCCGGTACCCCCCGGAGGACGGTCTCAGACTTCAGTCAAGATTCGGACATTATTCAGTTCATCATCGCCAATGAGGATGTGTTCCCTCAGGAGATCATGGCGGAGATTATCCAGGAAGCGTTGCTGATCGGCAATGACGACCTCGTTAAGACCTTGCTTCAGTTGACGGACTCGATCGACGAGTTGAAGTCTTTGAGGAACGTCCAAGCGGCAGCGGCTCCAGGTAGGGCGGCTCTGAGAGACACGCCTCGGATGCAGAGGGCCAGGCAACGACAGATCCAGAAACTCGATCGCCAAGTCGAGGTTTACCTCCGTCGAGCCAACATGCACTCTGATGAGATTGGCGCCAAGTTCGACGACCCAATCACCCGTGGCATACGCCCACAGACTATGCAAGAGGGGGTGGCAGGCCCAGGCGCTCCGGGATGGAACCAGGCTCGTATCGAGGCCCTTATCGAGGAGACAGGCTCCAACGACGTTATGCGGTCCTTGTTTGCTGCCCGTGGCCGTGTGGTACGAGAATCGGCTGACCTTCTCGGGGAATCCCCTCGTCTCCGGTTCGAGCCTCGGGTTACGATCCCAAGCAAGATCCGTTGGTCTGGTGTCACCCAGAACGGTCCGCTCGGTCGTGTCGTCCATGCGGCTACCAGGATGACTCCAAACCGGTTCATTGACCTCAACTCCGACAAGCTGTCCGTTCAGGCGGTCAGAGTGATGCAGTCCTCTCATATCCCTCCAGATGAACAACTGGTTCTTCGTGGCGCCCTCGACGCAGCAGAGTCGGTGCCTCGTCGCCAGATGGTGTGGGAGACGATAGAGAATCGGATGTTCGAGACTTTGGCTCAGAAACATGAGCTGAGCGTGGACGACATCCAAGAGGTGTTGGCGAACGTGAACGTGCGGAAACATCTCGCATACCGGAAGTTGAAGCAATCGAACATGCGTTACGACTCAACGAACACTCACTCGGTGTTGGAGTTCGATGACGGCAAGACGTTGTGGCAGACACCTGTACTTGCTACACAGAACAGCAAGTTTGTTGCTATCCCCGATTACAGGTCTCTTGATCGTGCTGTTCGTAGGCGCAGGGACATTATCGGCAGGTACCACAAAGCCGACATTGAGGGCGCCGCTGCGGGTGGGCGAGAGGTGGATCTTCTCGCTGCGACGAAGAAGGCTGTCGTACGACACGACGACCAGTTCATGAACGTGGCGGGCAGATGGACTATGGACGGGATGGAAGGGATCATGAAGTTTTGGGTCCCGTCAGCTTTGCTGAGGCCTGCTTGGGTAGCGAAGGTTGTCCTCGTCGATGAACGCATACGACAGATGGCTCAGTTCGGGGGGATGATCTCGTGGATGGATCAAATGAAGATCACCCACAACTCGATGCACAACCTGTACCGGGCTCTCGCTGAGGACTCGAACCCGATTATGCGTCTCCTCGGGGTGGACAAGGGACTGACCACGAATAAGGCCATAAGGAACGCAGGTGCTACAGGAGCCCTCTTCGGGATGGCTGTCGGCGGTCCAGTCGGGATGGTCGCTGGTGCGGCTATGGGGGCAGGGTTGAATGCCAGGATGTTGAAGCGTTTCAAAGGCGTGGAGGCGGCTCTCCCTTGGGATATGGCTCGTGTTGTGGATGGTCACACCATCCAGAATGTCGCAGGGAACGGTATCGACGGTCGGAACATGTGGGCCGAGCAGGTGTCTGTCTCCTCGGGTAACACTTGGAAAACGTTGATGGGTCACGTCGACGGCACCGACGTTGAGCTACGAGCCGTACGGGGCTCCTACCAGTCAGTCACTTCCGCGAACACAGCCAAGTGGGACGCGGCGATGGACGATACGTTCAACCAGATCATGGGGCAGGACCCCTTGGTTGCTCGTTTCGTTCGTGACATTGCCGACGACATTGACGCTGGAGCCGACGTCGACAACGTGAGGTACCTGAACAACCTTGCCGACAGGTGGGCGGAATGGTTGAAGAACGACCCAGCAGGCAGGCGCTACTCGGAGCAGGTCCGCTTCCGTACATACAGTGACCAAGCGAAAGAAGCCTACTCCGACGGTGTCAGAGAGATGATCTACCGGTACCTCCAAGTAGACGGGAAGATGGGCCATACCCTCGCTAGGGAACGGAACACTGACCTCCTGCGCCAGCTCATAGACCCGAAGAAGGCCCGAGTCACACCGAAAGAGTGGAGAGCACAGTTCGACAACCCAGACGCACTCCCTTCGATCCACGGTCAAGAGGTCTTGGAGACATTGGGAGCGGAGAGTGCTGTCGGTAGGAAGTGGGGCAACTTCGTCGAGAGGGCATGGAAGCTCCTCGGTGAGTTCCCTGCTGACACATTGTCTCGTCAGCCGATGTTCGACAACTTGTACCAACTGGAGATGCGTCGTCTGATCCGTACGTTCCGGCAGGAGGTCAACAAGTCCGGCATCACTGAAGCTCAGCTCTACGGGCTGGAGCGCTCAGCGAAGGAATACGCTCTCAGCCAGACCAGGCATGTCTTGTATGAGTTGGGTGAGAACTCAGAGTTCGGTGAGGCGATGCGGATGATCATGCCGTTCTTCGGCGCCTACCAGGAAGCTCTGACTCGCTACGCTGGTCTTGCCTACGAGAACCCAGCCTTCTTCGCTAGGGCTTTGAACGCTTGGGACTCGGATGTGTTCGACACGGACGATGAAGGTAACGAGTATCTGACCTTTAGGATTCCTGTGTGGGCTAAAGCGTTAGCAGACGACTCGGTGTTCTTCACAGGAGCGTTCGATAATGTTGAGACGATTTCGTTCTCGAAGAACTCGATCAACATGCTCGGGAACGGCCTCCCCGGTCTCGGCCCCATCGTGCAGTTCCCCCTCGGGAAAGCGATGCAAGAAGACCCTGAGCTTGAGTTGGCGTTAGAGACCTTCTTCCCCTACGGGCCACCTAAGGACGTGTTCGACGCTTTCCTTCCCGCATGGGCCAGGCGTGCCCGGTCGTTAGGTGAAGGCGAATCGAATCGTTCGTTTGCTGTGATGATGCGCCAGACCTTGAAGACAGCTATCGTCAAAATGGAAGTAGGAGACGAAGACTGGGTGGACTTGAACGACCCGATCGCACGTCGCGAGTTCTTGCGTGGAGTGGAGAAAGACACCAAGGCTCTCATGGGGATACGGATGATCGCTTCGATGATTTCCCCTACTGCCACGACGTTCCGGTCGCCTTACAACGAGCTGATCGAAATTTACCGAGACTTACAAGAGACTACGTCCAACGCCGACGAGGTCTTCCTCAGAGAGTACGGGGAGGACTACTTCGCTCTCACCCAAGCGACCACTCGCACAGTCAACGGGATGCCCCCTACGTTGCATGGGGTTCACACCCAAGACAAGTTCGGTCCGCTGATCAACAGCTACCCAGAACTTGGTGGCATCATCGCAGGCTCAGACGGAGGTGGCACGTTCGGTCAGTTCCTCCGAGGGATGTACAACAGCCAAATAGCTGACGGGGACAGAGAGATGATCCCCTTGGACGAGATGGCCGTACTCCCCCAGGTCAGGGTCGGTTGGATCAAGTACTCCAGGTTCATGGACTTCATTGAGTGGCAGCGAGTTGAGGCTGATCTGCCGAACCTGAGAGTGAAAGAAGCTCAGCACATAGCTGAGGTCCGCAAGAATTTCGTGCACTCCCTCACCAACACTAACCCTGCTTGGGCGGCAGACTTCTTCGACTCAGACCGAGGGAAATGGGACCGAAGAATAGAGGGTCTCAGAGCTATAGCCGCCACCCCAGGGTTAGGGCAGGCAGATGGGGAGACTTTCGGTCGTCGAGACTTGGAGCCCCTTCAGGACTACTTGAACATGAGGGATTGGGTTCTCGCTGAACTGGAAGCCCGACGCCTCGACGGTGACTCGGCGACATTGGACTCCATGGAGAACCAAGACTTGGTTCTCGTTTGGGAGACTTTCACTAATGATCTAGTAGAGCAGAACTTGGCTTGGGCTGACCTGTTCCACAGGTACCTAGATAACGATCCGATGAGGCGTCCGTTGACAGGCTTCACGAACATATTCGCCATAAGCGCTAACCTCTAGCCATGGCCGAATTAATTGATCTAGAGTCAGTCTCCCCTCAAGACATGACGACGTTGACGACTGTCTCAGGTTTCGACCTTGAGGACCTGGAACGGATCGTAGCTGAAGTTCTCGGCTCGGTGGATGAGCCCGCTACGGCAGTAGGTGAGCGTCTCGTCGCTGAAGTCGTTGACTCTATCGCCGAGAACACCGAAGGGAGGACCCCTCAGAACATCAGGGAAGACCCTCGGAACTTGATGAACATTCTGAGTCGTCTGCTAGCTGGTATCCATGCATCACGAGACATGGGGCCGAGGGTCGCTCAGAAGATCCAGAACGTAATCTCGAATCAGGACATGACGAAGCCTTTCGCTGCTCAACGAAGGGAGATAGCTGAACGGGATGCCCTTACTCTCCAGGCGTACCCTGATCCTTTGACCTTTCAGGAGGGGAAAGCCCAGATTAAGAGCTTCTACGACTACATGATTGACTCGTTCAACCAGGACCAGATGATGAGGACGGCTATCACGACTGCGATGAAGCTCACGATGGACGCTTATGAGGGGATCGAGGAGGTTGCCGCTGACCGCGATCCGGTGATCACGGCGTCCACCACGAACGTGTACGGTCAGATCGTCGGTCGCTCCCAAAGGGAACAGTTCTACTTGGACTTCCTGAACAAGACTGAGACGCCAGGTGCGGAACTCTTCTTGACCATCCTCGAAGAGACCCTCAGAGGTGGAAAGTCGGTAGAGGCCCAGCTGAACAGGGTCGAAGGTGGCACAGGGGAAGATATACCGATGACGTTCCGAGGGGTAGCCATGGGAGCCCCTGACGTTGCCTCAGGGTCCACGGTGGGAATGCAAGAATGGGGGGATCAGTTCGACAGTGAGCTGTCTAGTTCGGAACTTGAATCGTTGATAAAGCTGCTCGACAACTTTATGCACGAATGGGAGACCGGTCGAGCGGACATGCCGTTCGATCATGCGACCCGCAGCGAGATCGTGAAGAGGGTCGAAGCGGAGAATGGTTCCCCCCGTTCTTTCGATCTGCTTTCCAACGGCAGGATCGCTACCCGCCAGATCAGGTTCATAGGTCCTGAGGTCGCTTTGGGCTTGAACCGTATGACGAACGAAGAGATCGACTTGGTTTCCCAACTTCGGAACAATCGAAGCTTCAAGTTGCTGCCTCCCCAGGAACAGCAGAGGCAGATCCAATGGAAGTCTGAGCAGATGGCGAACCGGGTCACTGATTACGTTTGGGAAAGTTCCCTAATGGCACAGAACAAGGGCACTACGTTAGAGGGAGACCCGTTCTACACTCCTGAGGGTGCAGCGTTCACGAGAGAGTACTTCAATGAGGGTTTCACTGAACGACTCCTGGAATCTGTAGGACTGACGATGGTCAACGAGGACCCGTTGGCTCTGGTGGGTTTGGAGGAGAGCATCATTGACGTAACGACCAGATTCCAGGAGGACTTGCTCCGGGCTGCCACGCCCGGCGGTCTTACTGCCACGGAAGTCAGTCTTGGATCTCTGGAGCGGATGTTCTTCGAGATGGACGACAAACGTTTCAGGGAGTTGCAACTCGGGGCCTTCTACGCCGGGGCATACGAGGATGTGAACTCGCCTTATAAGTCGATTGATGAGATCCCTTGGGGCAGTCGAGAGGACATGGTGGTTAGATCTCAATGGGATAACGCTATTATGCGATCCCATCGGCAGTCTCTCCTCGGGAGAGAGATCACTGTCGAGTCGATCTTCGACGAAGCGACACGAATGGGTTCACAACGTCTGTACACCGACGTGCAAGATCTCCGAGATCAGGCAGATGACTTGCGTGCCCTCGGCGTTGCCCCCGATATGGCTTCTATCGTTATCTCTCAACCCGTCACCATTATAGCTCAGGCCGACGCTATCGCTCAGAAAGAGATGGGTCGCAACGCCACCCCAGAGGAACGGCGCCTACTCATTTCTCTGGTCCAGTCGCAGCAGAAGATGAACGGAGCGAGGTTGGCCCGTTTCGATGCTTCTCTGAAGAACCAAAGGTTCTTCGATGAGGCGGACGTGATCGACAGGAGAGCAGACATGGACGAGTCGACCGTCGATCTCTCGTTGGCTGAAGCTCAGATCAAATCCAAAACAATATCAGGGGACGCGATGCAGCGGGCCACTGAGGGCGGCGACACGATGTTCCTGGGGCCATCCCAGGATGACACTGCGCGAGATTTGGCCCGGTTGCGTCAGGAGTCGACAGACCAGGCCGCTGAAGGTCTTGGCGACGTTGGTGATGGTGTAAGCCCAGGCGGGGCTCTCCAGATCGAAGAGTTCGAGGAGTTCGACGCTGCGGGGTTCATGAGGAAGTATTTGAAGACGCACAATGCGGGGGACGTGCAGTCCCACCAAGTCCGTAAGGGGTTCGATACATTTATCAAAGCCCTCTCTTCCCCGATCCAGATCTGAGATAAGGACTTATCCATGTCAGACGCACCGCTTATTGGCCCCGACGGGCAAAGTCTTACCTTGGAACAACAGCAAGGTGTTGCCCTGGGACAACCGGTCGATGATTCTGATTCTGATTCTGATTCTGATTCTGATTCTGATTCTTCGACAAAGGAACGTTCCTTCTTGTCGCCAGGCGGGGACAACGGTCGGAACGACCCTGCCCTCTCGGACGTTGAGATCTTCAACCTGGCGCTCGACGTGTGGGGGGACCCGGAAATAGCGACCACGATGGTGGCTATCGCCATCGCCGAATCGGGGGGCATACCTACTCGTGACGGCGATACGTCTTCGGATCGTGGTCTTTTCCAAATCAACTACATCCATTACGATAATCTCCGTAGCGAAGGCATCATCGACACGACGGCCGACCTGTACGACCCGGCGACTAACGCCGCTGCCGCATGGTGGGTGGCTTCGCGGTTCAATGAGGGCATCGACCTGTCCCGATGGTCTGTGGCTCAGCTCTCGAAAGGTGCGATCTACAGGCAGTACGAAGGCAGGGCTCTCGCCGCAGCTCAACAAGAGGGCTACGAGACGACAGGGGACTTTGAAGGCCGTCGCAACGGGGACGACCAACGACCCTTTGGTATTTCTTCAGGTTCAGGTGTAGCGGGAGCGAACCCTGGCGCAAGTCAAGGTGAGATAGGGGACACTGAAACTCCGCTTGACCAGATGACGGATGAGGATCTTCAAGACATCATCTTCACTGAGTTGCCGTTCTTCTTGTCGTTCATGGAGATCCCTGAGTTGAGGGAGATCTTCATCCAAGCAGCCCGAGACGGAAGAGGCGAAGACGAGGGGTACATACGCAACAAGTTGATAGTGACCGAATGGTGGCAGTCCCGTTCGGAAACGCAACGCCTGCTCGCAGGCAAAAAGGCTATAGACCCCAAGGCCTATCACGACGAGGTGGTGAAGACAGCGAAGAACTTGAGGGGGATCTACCTCGACTTGGGTTACCAGCCACCTGAAGGTGACCCCTACCAGTCGCTGGACCTGAGTGAGGCGCTCTACGTCCAAGCTGAAGCGTTCCTGGTGACAGGGATGGACGACATAGCCATGGCTGAGGCCATGAAGCGAGCGACGGTGCTGGGAGTGCCATTCAACCCTGACAACCCGACGCCTTCAGGCACCATGGCTACGTCGATGCAGTCAGTGAAGACAACAGCCGCTACTTACATGATCGCGATGAGTGACGAGCAGGCTTTCGAGTTCGCTCAGAAGATAGCGATAGGTGACCTCACGAAAGATGGGGTAGCTGACTGGATTCGAGATTCGGCGATCTCTAAGTTCGCATACGACGACAAGATCGTGAACCGGATCAACGCCGGGTTCACGCCCGAGCAACTGTTCTCGCAGCACAAGGAAGTCATCTCCGAAACCCTCGGGGTAGACATGGACTCCATCGACTTCACGAAGAGAGGCGTCTACGGTAATGTCTTGAACGGCGGTGAGGGTGGGGCTTCGATGTCGGTGCAGGAAGCAGAGCACTACATCCGAGGCACAGAACAAGGCCGTAAGTCACGTACAGTTCAGAAGGACGGGGCAGAAGTCCTGCTCGGTATCCAACAGGCATTTGGGATCAGATAATGGGGACTACTCGCGCAGAGAGAGAAGCGCTCTACGGTGGGGGAGATACCGGTGCCGGTTTGGATTTCGGTAGTATTTCTTCCGATCAAATGGTCCAACGAATCTTCCAGAACTACACCCCTGAAGGAAAGTATGACCAGAGGGTGGGCGCTGATGAATCGGAGATGGTCAATGATGACGTTGACTACATAACTTCGCAGTTTCTTGGCCCGCTGGCCGAAGCGAACGGTCTGGATATCGCACCTCAGCAAATAAGGTACTTCGCTGACCAGATGCTTCGAGGCAACATGTCTGAGGCTGAAGCAGCGGCAGGGATGGAAGCTGAATACAAACGGACCGGGTTCTCCGGTGCCGATGGTACGAAACGCCCGTACGACGGTGTCCTCCGCGACTCAAACGGCAACCGCATCAACGAGGACGGTAGCCGTATCAACGAGGACGGGACTCCCTTTGAGACCGGGACGGGGGAAGTCCCCGACATCGAAGTTGATTGGGAAATCCCGACGCCTGTGGAGCCTCCCGATATTTTTGATCAGGATACGTTCGAGCAGATCAAGTCTGTGTTACGTGAATACGGGTTGGAGTCACTAGCAACGGGCGAGGGGGTCGACGCCGACGGGAACCCAGTCGAATCAGCACAGTCGATGATCCAGAGGAAGGCCAGCAAAGCGGAAGTCATAAACTGGATGTACGGGACGGATGCGTTTAAGGATCGTTTCCCCGCCATCGCGATGATCGACCTGGACAACAAAGGTGGGGTCGTCCGAGCGAACATCACCCCCCAGAGGTACATGGACCTCGAAGACGACTACTTCACGTACCTGTCGCAGGTCGGCTTGGCTGACGCTTTCTTCACCAGAGACAGAGTTGGCGAGTGGATCTACGGTGGGAACTCGCCGTTGGAGATTTCACGTCGGGTCGTACAGGGTGTGACAGCTATGCAGTTGTCGTCGATAGAGACACGAGAGTTCTTCCAGGACACCTACGGGGTAGAGCAAGGCGAGCTTGCTCTCGCTGCCTACTTCCTCGACAAGGGTAACGTGGAAGCCGAACTGATTCGCCAGGTCGAGGTATCCAAGATCGGTGGCCGCTCCACCATCGCCAATATCGGCATAGGTGCCGCAGGGGCTAAGAGGCTCGCTGAGTTGGGCATCACGGCGCAGGAGGCAGGCACCCAGTTCGCCAATATCAACCGACGTGCAGGTCTCTTCAGGGAGACGGTCTCGGAGTCCAGGGACTTGACGAAAGAGGATGAAGGGGTCGACTCGGCGTTTGGTTTGGATGATGGTGACGCCAACAACCGACTACAAGGACGATTGAGGGCTCGCCAGGCCGCTTTCCGTGGGGGAGGTGGCGCATTCATGGGTAACCGCGCAACTGGGTTCGGGAGTGCGTAAGCTAGCCATAAGTTCCCCCTTCTGGGGAGGGTGCCTACCAGCAGACGGTCATGCTGGTGTGGGCCTCCTAAAGACATCGACCGTAACTGTGAAAGCGATACGAGAATATGACTGACACCAGCTTCACTACCGATGAGACAGGCAATGTTGTCTTGACTCCCGAGCAGCACAATTTGTTGCTCAAGGGAAGCCGAGAAGGCGTAGCGATCTCAGCGGGAATGGACATGGACAATCCGACCTCGCAGCTAGTGCTAAATCAGCACTGGACTCCAGAGACCACGGTCGAAGAGATGAAAGGTTGGGTCGAGCAGTACAAAGTCGGCAAGCCTGTCATCATTGACGACTTGGACGATGGGGGAGATCTCCCTGATGCCCCAATAGGTAAGGTCGAGGAGCGGAACGGTCCAGAGGGAAGCGGCAATGCCGGTGATATTCGATCCACTTTGGCGAATGGGACTTCAGTCCCAGGGAACACCCAAATACTGGACCCAGACTCAGAGGCCAAACAGACCTTTGACAAGCTGACCAGCGAAGGGGTACCTGCTGAAGATGCTCGTGTTGCTTCACTCGACACTCTGCTTTCAGGTCAAGGCGCGATAGGTGCCTTGGATCGGATACGGAGCAGACAGCGTGACGAAGAGGTCGTAGCTACGGCG
>Ga0209402_10002998_pt1 | contig 16451 bp, 14 predicted proteins | sample ArcticOcean_MG_C_3_FD_187437 | JGI IMG/M metagenome (GOLD analysis project Ga0209402, IMG submission 187437) | Marine microbial communities from western Arctic Ocean - ArcticOcean_MG_CB8_126 (SPAdes) (version 2) | ecosystem: Environmental > Aquatic > Marine > Oceanic | place: Arctic Ocean... | reverse complement strand
TATGGTACCCTCACAGGAAGGTGGAAAAAATGCTTCATCTTTTAGGGCAAATATAATACAAGAAACGGACGAAAATATAATGAGAGAAAGTTTTGATGAATATTTTAGTATGATACAACAAGACCCCCATGCTAGAGGTAGAATATTTAAAATGGTTGTACGAGGTATTAGACGATGAAAGATATTAGGGCAAAACTTACAATTCCACAAAATAGTGATGTATTAAAAGTAGACGGCGAATGGAATAATATTTTATTACCTCTTAAAAAATTTAAAGGAATTATTTGGCCATATAGTCCAACTATTAATATTGCACATCAGGCAGATTATGGCGAATACGATATAACTCATACAAATTATCCTATTCAATATTATTCCAAAAGCAGGCCGCCTGCTATAATGTGTTCGGGACAATTAACAGCACAAACAGCAGCAGAAGCAAATTATATGATAGCAGTTTTACATTTTTTGCGTATTGTTACAAAAATGCATTTTGGTATGAAGGATCCGAAAAGAGGAACACCTCCACCTGTATTAAAGTTTAGTGCATATGGAGATTTAATGTTTAGTATGGTTCCTGTATTAGTTCGATCTTTTACATATGATTTACCAGGTGATGTTGATTATGTTGATGTCGAAACTAAGGCCGAAAATGCAGGATTTGAGGATAATTTTAACACAAAAGTTCCAGCTATGCTAAATTTAAGTGTAGATATGGTGATACAACAAACAGCGAGCAAATTACGAACAGAATTTACAATGAATGATTTTAAATCAGGAAAGTTGGTTAAAGGGGGGTATGTATAATGGCGTATAGTACTAATAGCACATATGCTCAAACTCCTATGAATTCTAGTTTTTTGGGTATTTGGGAACCACCAGATATTGTATTAACAGGTAATGAAACCACTATTACAATAGGCCGGCATATGAAATTTAGACCAGATTTATTGAGTCATAAATTATATGGTACTCCAAAATTGTGGTGGATTTTTAAAATGATAAATCCTGATAAATTAAATGATCCGATTTGGGATTTTGTTGAAGGGCTAGAAATATTAACACCTAGCCAAGCAGATTTAAATACGTATATATAAGGGCAATTGCAATGGAATCCGAACAGCATTCATTTAAACCAATGTTTCCTTCAAAGTTTGCTACTGAAGGTTTTTTTGGAAATCCATTAAGCAATATGCCATCGTATACCTATTATTCCAAATTAAGCATATGTCATCCTACTGTTGTGCATAATTTAGGCAAAGTACCTAAGGAACAAAAAATAATTATAGCAGAAACAGGAACAACGAGTATTTTTACAATATCAGATTTAGAATTATTTCATACAATGGGCTCTCAGGAGGAAATAAGAACTGCTGTTGCTAAAATTGTTAATATAACAATAATCGAAACTCATGGTTCGGCGCTGTTGGATTATATTAATCAAGCATGTCAAGATTTACAAATTAGAACACCAAAAGAAGCAACCTATCTATTAGAAATAATGTTTAAAAATGGTAATGCAGAAGATGTTTCTCCCGGACAATCAGAATATTATTTTGTTTATCCTTTAACATTTGTTTCAATGAATATTCAAATTACAGAAGCAGGCGGCCAATATAGAATAAGAGCAAATGAGCCAGGATTATCTGCATTATATGGTACTGCAGGACCAGCAACAAACAATGTATGTGCTATTCCGGCAAAAAATTTAGGAGAATTTATTCAAGGATTTAACAGATTTTTAAATACATGCGCTCAAGATGAAGTAGAGGCATGTCATCATGATATTAAAGATAATTATGTAGTACTAATCCCTAAGGAGTGGGAATCATATAAATTTGCAAATTTAGAAGGAGCAGAAAAAGGAAATAAGCAGACTGCTAGATATTTTAAAGATCCTTCTAAACTTTTAATCCAAATCCCAAAAGGTGCAAAGGTACCAGATATTATTACTTCAGTTTTTAGTTCTATTGTAGAATTTCAAAAAATAAAAACCTCTGATGGACGAGGATTTATGAAAAAAGAGACAGCTAGTTTATCAGATAAACCAGCTGAAATAGCATCGTATTTTAGATTAGTTGCTGATACGCATTTTGGGGATTATGATGAAAAACGGAAACTGTATGCTAGAACTTATATATGGTGGTTTGCCGACTATAAAGAACCTGCAATGTATGATCCAAATCATATGAAATCATTTAATGATCCTGGTATTATGAGAAAACGTGTTACAAATTTAATAAAAGAAGGATTGCTTACAAAACGATATGACTATAATTATACAGGAATTAACACAGAAGTTATACGATTTGATATGAATCTTAATTTAAGTTATTTTAGAACATTACCTATTAGAGCAGGAGAACAAGGACAATCAAATGATAGGCAGAACGCAACAAAGGCTACAGATACCCAAAAAAAAGAAGAGGACGCCCCAAAAAACAAAGATAAGAAGCCATTTAAATCTCAAGGCGGCGCAGCCTATGCACAGCGCCTTGCAGGCGGTGCTCTAAGCTCACGAAACAGAATCGCCGGCGACAGAGACAATATTAGAAAAAGTAGTGGTAATTATTTAGAATCTTATGCATTACCAGATCCGTCAGATGAAATTTCCTTTCATCAGGTATCGTCAAACACCGAAGAAACATCGGGTGAAGCTCAAGGGATTGCTTCTTCTGATAATAGTGCAGGTACGATACAATTTGGTAATGCTCACATGTCATTGGCTGGTGGTAGTGAATTTGTACGAATAGATCTAGAAATTAAAGGAGATCCATATTGGATGGGTATGTCTAATTTAAATCAACAATATAGAGATACTCAAACAGGTATCGCAAATTTTGCAATGTATCAAAATGGTGCTCAAATGTTTTGGTTAAATGTTAAAAGTCCATCTGAACCGGATGAAACAACAGGTAAAATGCAATTTACACCCAGTATTATGAGTGGAATATTTAAAGTAATATCTGTTGTATCTCGATTTATTAATGGTAGCTTTACACAATCAGTAACAGCAGATCGAGATTTAGGAACCAATGAGGCAAAAGCTCGGTCAACACTATTAAGATTTACAAATGAAAAAGAATTAGAAACTGAAGCGGTAATGGCTATTGCAGACACCGAAAGTGCAGTGGCGGCGGAGGGGATAAGGGAGAGAAAGAAAGAGAGAATAGCGAGTAATGCCAGGCTTGAATCACAGGGATATGAAAAAAGGAGTTAAATGGCAACATATAAAACACAATTTGGGGAGAAACCCCCAGTAGGTAGTTATGCTGGTTTCGGAGAACGGCCTGATAAAGATGGTAATTGGTCTTTTCCTAGTACAGATGATATGACTAGTAATATTGAAATAGCAAAATTACATCCTAAATTACGAAAATCAATATCAAATATAATTACAAGAGCAAAAGCACATTCAAACGTATATGTTATTGAAATAGTAGCAGGAGTTAGACCATTATCAAAACATAAATTATTACGTAAAAAAAATGTATTAAAACATAATTATAAAGACAGTCATCATTTAACAGGAACATCTTTTAGAATAACATTTGTTAGTATAGGCGGAACCGCCGTAACAAAATATTTGCATGGTACCACTGGCTTTATTGCAACTGCAAATGAAGCACATTGGACAGAAATAGGAAAAATTGCTGAAGATGAGGGATTTCATTGGGGCGGCAATAAACGAGATAATTTATTTCAACAATATACACATGCTGATTATGGCAAAGGTTGGAATAAAAATTATTTTGAATTTCGAGATTGTGGCAGACAAAGAGGTGCAAAAAAATATTGGACAAGAACTAAAGATGCTGACCAATGGTTTGAATTAGGATGTCCCCCAGGATAGGAATATTATGGCAAAAGAAGGATCTCAACAAACTGGAAAATCATTAGACGTTAAATCAATGCCTTATTTGTATAGGGCATTTATTAAGCGGGCGTACGACAAATCTTCTATGGGAAGATTACAAGTTTACATACCAGAACTTGCACATCCCAGACATAAAGACACATGGATTAGTGTTCGATATTTGTCTCCTTTTGCGGGTGCCTCTAATCCGTATCTTAGCAATGATGACACAGAAAAATTTAATGCTACACAAACTGCATTTGGTTTTTGGATGGTTCCTTCTGCAATAGAAACTGAAGGGTTGGTTGGATTTATAAATGGAAAAATAAATGACGGTGTCTGGTTAGGTAGCTTTTTTCAAGAAAATGTTAATTTTACTGTACCAGGCATCCCGTCTGCAAAGACATATCAAGGACCTTTGCCGGGAGCAGAAAAAAATAAATGGGACAAGAACCCTAAGTTGCGGCCAGAACATAAACCTATGACAGACGCTCTTAAAAAACAAGGACTTTTACGAACAAATCCAGGAAATCCGCATGGTGACGACAAATATGATGCTATTAGAGGAACAACTACTAGTGGAGCTCACCGAGAAAGCCCAAGTAGAGTATTTGGTATATTAACTCCAGGCCAACATCAATTTGTAATGGATGACGGAATGATGATGGAGGCTAAATCTGATAAAACTACTCCACCAGGGATAGATCAAGGTATACGATTACGTACTTCAGGTGGTGCTCAATTATTACTCAATGACGACAAAGGATTAATTTATATTATTAATTCGTCAGGTACTGCATGGATTGAACTTACTAATGACGGTAAGATGGACGTATTTTGCACAGATGATATATCTTACCATTCACTTAAAGATTTTAATTTACATGTAGACGGTGATATTAATATACAATCTAAAGGTAGTATAAAAATAAGAGCAGAAGGATCAGAAGGAATTAATATAAATGCTACAACAGGTGATTTTCAAATGAAAACTGCTAAGAATTATATTATACAAGCAGATTTAGACGGAAATCTTATAACAGCAGGCGGAACAGTAGTAAAAGCCGCAAGATTAGATTTACAGGGCGGTGAAGCTAAAGAAGCGGTTCCGCCAGAACTTCTCTCCCAGGCCGATAATGTTAGCGTATTAGACAGTATTTGCACTCGAGTTCCCGAACACGAACCTTGGTTAGGACATGAAGATAAAAGATTATTGCCTTTGGGCGAAGGATTAGAAGCATCATCGGCATGGGAGAAATAAATGGCAAAACGATATAAAAATATACCAGTAACTATAAATTATGATGATCAAACATTAGCATCCACCCATTCATCTACCCAGATACCTTCAGGAAATATTGCCATAAGTGATAATGGTTTAAACTTTATGCTTGCATTTGATAGGTATAAAGGCCATCAATATTGGAATGGTGAAAAGTATGTAATGGGATATAATTATTCTGGTAATGCTTTTCCGAATGGTATAACAGAAACAAATGCATATAGATTGTGGTTAGCTGATATTACTAAAGCACAAAATGATCTTCGTAAACGATTAAATAATAATCCTTTGTTTTTCTTACAACATCAATGGGATGCTTTGGTTAGTTTTTTCTATAATACAGGTTCTATTGATCATACTGAAATTGAGGGATACGAATTTGATTTTCTTTATTTTTTACAAAATGGTACCAAAGATGACATTGCATCTTTATTGCAAACGGATAATAGATCACCGACACGTCGAACAGCAGAAGCATCTTTGTTTAGATTGGGTAATTATGGCAATATTAAATCTAGGATTTGGTTGCGGAATGAAGGTATACAATATATAAGACAAAATTATCTTAAACTAGAAGATAAAGATGGTAACATTAATAAAAAGGCTCAACAACAAGCACAATATTCTTATTATTTAGAAACCGGTAAATTTATAAAAGAAATATCTGAAATTGACAGACGCAGAATTATTGCCTTAATAGAACAAGATGCAGATACTTCAATTGATACTAGTACACCTGTTGAGCAATATATTGTTAAAACAACAACAGATGCAGAATATTCTGCAATCTCAACAACTGCTACGGCTACAACTACCCCAGCATTAACGGTTATAGATTATTCAGCAAGTGCAGTAGGAGCAAGTGCAACTACCCAAACAACTACTGGTACTACAACCGCAACAACCACAACCACTGCTCATACACACCAAATATCAGATTGGTTACCGACAGGGGGGTTAGCTGGACAATTTTTGTCAAGCCCGGGTACTTGGGCATTTCCGTCAGGTACTGCATTAACAGTAGAAGAAATATATGATGCATCTAACATATCTGTTGGTTTTGTTAATACTATTCAATTTAATACAAATATGGGATTTGATGTTAGTTCTGGCGGTGCCGGCAAAGCAATTGTAACACAACGATTGGTTAGTTATAACAAATCAGGATTAGTACCGGCACCTGCCCCAACTGATGGAGTTAAATTTTTAAGAGGCGATGCTTCTTGGCAAGCCATAACAATAAACTATAATGATATAACCGGAACACCATCATTAGCACCTGTAGCAACATCTGGTAGCTATAATGATCTTCTTAATAACCCAGTATTGTTTAGTGGTAGTTATACTAATTTAACAAACAAACCAGGTAATTTTACCGGAGCAACTTCTGGTGGTGTTGGAGGATACGGATTTGTTCCTGCACCGCCAGCGACTGCTCAAACAAAATTTTTAAAGGGCTCGGGTACTTGGGCTGTTCCTGTAGATACTACATATGGTAATTTCACCGGAACAGATGGCACTAATTCCGGTACTGCAGGTTTGGTTATTGCCCCAACAAGTGCGGATGGACTTAAATTCTTAAAAGGTGATGGTACTTGGGCTACTGTTTCCGGAGGAGGCGGGGGAAACGCAATCGAAGTAGTTGATGAAACTACATCGTTAACTTCATCATTAGTTAAACTTACTTTTACTGGAGCAGGAGTTACTGCAACAGGTTCTAATTCAATTACAGTAACAATACCTGGAGGTGGAGGAGGCATTGCTCTTTCAGATTTAAGTGCATCTAACGCCAGTCCGTCAGGTGCTGGCGCCTTGGCGTATGATAATACCAATGGGGTATTTCAATATACACCCCCAAGTTTATCTGGTTATTCTACTACAAGTCACTCACACTCATTTGCCTCAATAACAAGTACACCGACATCTATTGCAGGGTATGGAATTACAGATACATTTTTTACATCTAATCAAGCAACCGACACAACAAGTGATGTAACATTTAATGATGTTATAGTCGGTACATTAAATGTAATAGATAAAACTATTACTTTAGCTAACGTTGCTAACCCAACCACAACTACTGCCGATGGTGGTGGTATAATACTTGAAGCAGGAACTACTGATAAAAGCATTACTTGGGACAAAACATTAGATGCATGGCAATTTAATACATCTGTTGAAGTTGCTGGCCTTGTTCGTATTGTAACAGAATCTTCTACCCCAACTGCTCCTGCTGATACTAAAGGTGGAATTTTATACGCTAAAGTAGTTGGTGGCAATGCTAGGCCGATGTGGATTGCTAATGGTGTGATAGAAGAGGATATTGGAAGACCGGCTGTTATGACAGGACCTACCGGACAAGCCGCTGGTACTTCTGGTTTGGTACCTGCTCCAGGAGCAAACGACGGAGGAAACTATTTAAGATCTGATGGTATATGGATGCCTGCGTCAGGTGGAACAACAGCATGGACAGAGACTGGATCTGATATTTATTATAATACAGGTAAAGTTGGTATAGGTATAACAAATCCAGATACAGAATTAGAAGTTAAAGGTACTATTCATATTTCAAAAGAATATACAACTACCAATGCACCAACGGCACCAGCCAATGGAGACGGCGGCATTATTTTTTTTAAAGGTGGTACATTATATTTTTCAACAGACGGTGCCGCAGATCAAGATTTAACACTAGACACAACATATACTACTGTTAGTGCTTCCGCCGATGGCCTTGCACCTCAATTACCTGGTACTCTGGCCGGTGAATTTTTAAAAGGTGATGGTAATTGGGAAACGCCGCCAGATACAACATATTCTCTTGTTGATGCTGACGACCCCGGCCTTGCACCTCAATTACCTGGTACTCTGGCCGGTGAGTTTTTAAAAGGTGACGGTTCCTGGGAAGTACCTGCTTATACAACAGATTTAGATCATGATGCATTAACTAATTTTGTTGGCGATGAACATATAGATTGGACAACAACTAATACTAAGAATATAGATACAGGTAATTATACAAATACAACATATTCGAATTTTACTGGCGATACCGGACTCGGTGGAGCAGCAGGAGTAACAGGGTTAGTTCCTGCACCAGCCGCAGGCGATACTGTAGCAAGTAAATTTTTAAAAGCAGATGCTACTTGGGAAACTATTGAAATTAACGAGTTTGAATCAAGTGTATCTTATCCTGAATATAGATGGGATTTTACTGCCGGCACGGACGAGGACGGAAATATTACTAGAATAGGTGTATCAGATTTAGTTAGTTTAGATTTTGGATCACTTACTGCATTTCCGGCAAGGATTGAAAATGTGCCTCCGTTAGCCGGAAGCACGGTCAATTCATATGCAAACGAATTGGGATATGTTGATAGAAATACTGCATATCTTGATATATTTCACCAATCTGATCCGGGCGTTTCCGGATCTTCGTTTGTTTTTAGATTTAGAATAGATACTGTAACGGATCCGGATACGTTTTCATCTGCTGTTAATAACATATTAGTTTGGCAATCAACAGGTACAACAGGTAACCCTTCACAAGGTCGAATAAAACTTTTTAAAGATTATGGAACAACTAATGCAGCATTAATTATTGATTCTTTAGATGGGTTTACAGGTTTTACTGGCGGATTAACTGTAAGTGCTGGACCAGCACAGGTATTGAATAATGCTTATTATGCAATATATTCCTATGGAATAGCAGGCACACAGACGTTAGTAGATGGGGGCACATACACTCTTCTAATGCAAACGTCACCTAGTTATCGTCAAGAAACCTTTGCAAGTACAGCAGGTATATTACCAGCAATTAGTTCTTCTACCGAAATTGAATATTTTATAAAAGGCTCCGGGGAATGGACGCCTATGGAGTCACAAAATATTATTAAGGTAAATGATAATGAATCTATGTCGGGTAACTTAGGTTTTAATCCTGCTAGTGTCGGAGGACAAGAAGCATTATGGTTACAACGAGGACAAACATATAAATTTGATTTATCTGATATACAAGTTAATTCTCCGTATTTTCGATTTTCTACATTTCCTGAAGGTGAACATGCAGTACGATTGAAACTTACCGGTTATGCTGTAAGCACACCTTTTGAATCGGAAACAATATATCAAGGAATCTATAGTAATACAGTCCCAACAGGTAAACTAGTAGGTCATATTAACAATTATGTATGGGTTGTTGATGTAACAAATGGGCCTTTTCTCCCAGGTATAGCAGTAACTGCAATGTCACCAGGAACCCAATCCAATAATGTAGAGGAGGTAGAACCAGGTACAGAATTATTAAGCGGCTCCGATGTAACAATAACTAAATATGGGACTCCAGGTGATAGATTCAGTTATGTAGAATTAAAAATTAATCCAACTTGTACTTTAGATAAATTTTATTATTATGGTAGTGTACCTGATAATGGTGGCATAATAATGATTAGCAAAACCCATTATGAAGCTCTTAACATAGATAAAGATGGCAATTTAATGTTAGGTAGTTCTTCTTCTATTTTTAATACTGATGGGTATGGAAAAGATTATCTTGATTCAAATGCTATTTTATCTATAGATCAAACAGATATTGATTGGAAACCTGCGATACAGGTAACATCTAAAAGAACAAACAATTCAGGCAGCATGGTATTTTTAGAAAATCAAGAAACTACGTTTGATAGGCCTTGCTTATATATCAACCATGGGGCTAGTAAAGCAGTAGGAGGCGTTGTTCCGAGTAATCCTCCTTCTGTTGCTGTTGAGGTTAAGGGTATTGTTCAAGCAGATCAGTTTAAAGGTGATGGAGGGGGTATTACAGGATTATCAGTTACCATACCCTCAGGACAACTAGATATCCTTAATGATGGGGTAAAATCTCAATTAGCATTATATATAGATGCCGCGAATGGAGCATCACAATATTTAAAAGCCAGACCTTCTAGTACATTGCCTGCAAATATAACATTAGGATGGTCAGATCGTTCTGTTAGCTATGATAGTAATACTGGTTACCCTTACTTTTATGATTCTACTTGGGGCGATACAGGTGGTTCGGGTACATGGGTTGTTGTCGGATATGGTGGGCCAACTGCCCCTTCGGGTGGTCCTGTAGGACAATATAGTACAGATGATGGTATTACTTGGACAGCTATTAGTTTTTCTATAACGCCTGCCGCAACTTCTTTGTTAGAGGCCTACTTTTTAGTAAGTGTTACATGGTCTGAATATCATTCAATGTTTGCCGCAGTAGGACACGATTTTGGAACATCAAATCCTGGAGGGTTAATATTAACATCAACCGATGGAATTACATGGACTCAACAAACATATCCCGATAACTGGGAAGTTAATTTTTATGGAGGCGGCTGGGCGCCCTGGGAGACTTATACATTTTCACCATTTTTGGCAGAAGAAATTAAAGCCGGAGGAGATACCTTTGTTATAGTAACAGCACAAAGTAATGCACAGCCTTTTGACGGTACAGGTTGGGTTATAACTTCAACCGATGGAACCACATGGACAAATCAGGGATCATATTTGCCTTCAGATTATGGATACGATCCTAATGGAGTCGGGGACGGCACGGGTACTTGGAACAGCTTTTGGGGAGTAGCCGCACTTACTGTAAATTTTAAAGGTATCGGATACGGAAATGGATTATGGATAATAGGCGGCGATATGATGGAGCACTCCGGTGATGAGGCCAATTTTGTTAATTCTTATTTTCTTTCAGGTAAAGCAGGAACTGTTTTATGGACAACAAATCCAGCCGGAGGTTTTGCTAAAAATCAATGGACAGAAGGTAATAATCAGTTTTGGTTACATACTGCTACTTGGGTTTCAACAAATGGTATGCCAAGTGGTACATATATCGCAGGACCAAATTATGATGCAACACATTCTATTAATATGATATTTAGCGATTTTGTTTATAATCCTAAAGATGGTAAATGGTACGGTGCAGGTTGGGCTAGTTTAGATCTAGTTAATGGTGCGTCTACAACTCATAATTGTATCGTTTCTATTAATGATCCTTCGTCAGGTACAGAAAATTGGAAAACAGAATTAGCATCAACATATAATTCCTATGATTCACAGCAAAATTTTCATAGTATTGCAGTAACAGATAAAGAAATAATAGCAGTAGGTGAATCCCATAATCCAGAAATGCAATGGGCTTTCGGAGCAGGAAATGCAATAGTATGGAAACGTTCTGCATTTCCTGGCGGAACATGGGTAGCAGATACTTCATCTATCCCTACAACTGCAACTCGATTAATATCTGTAACAGCAGGAGGATCCAATAATAATACTGTAATTACTTGTGGTACACATGGTGCTTTGTTTAGATATTATAGCTTTGATGCAGAAATGACAATGCCAATGGGCAAAGGTGCTACAGGACAATCATTAATATCTGAAGATAACGAAGGAAGATTAAAGTGGGAATTTCCTGTTGCTAGAAGTTTTACTGGTGGTACAACCACCAGTATTGCTGTGGGCAGTTCAGAAAAAATACGAGTACTTGCAAACGGCAATGTGGGATTTGGTGTACCTACTCCGGCTCATCCTATTCATCATTCTAATGGAGCTCATCTAACAACTGCCGGTGCATGGGCAAATGCATCAGATAAAATGCGTAAATTTGAAATAGGCGAAATAGACTATGGGTTGCCAGAAGTTTTACAATTAATACCTAAACGATATAAATTAATAGATGGTTCATTTGACATAGGATTTATTGCTCAAGAAATAGAAAATATTATACCTGAAGTAGTTAGTGGGATTGATGCATATACAAATAACGAAGGTGCATTGGTAGGTGGAAAAGGTATAGCATACGGACACATTGCCGCTGTATTAGTAAAAGCAGTTCAACAATTATCAGATAAGAATAACGAACTAGAAGAAAAAATTAAAAGGTTAGAAGAATGGCTGAGCTTGAATTAAAAACTGTAAAAGTAGACTCCAAAATTAAAGTTATATTTGATGGTGTAATGAAAATGACCCTAATGGATAGATTGGGTTTGTCTGACGAAGTAGTACAGACAAAAATAGATGATGACTATAATGCAACTGTAGATTTACATTATGAATGTACTAAACTTTTACAGTTTTTAATGAAAAACGGTGAATCATTAGCAGAAGCAAAGGAAAGATTAAAAACAGAATTAGATACTGTAAGAGCAGAATTTGCTGCCTTAGTCGGCTAACCACTTAATAATTCCTTGTATAACCAATGGCCTTTTATTACTAGCTTCTAAATACATTTCGTGCCATTTATCTCGTTGCCATGTTAATCTAACAACTTTAGAATTATCAACTTTTAATTGGGCTATTTCTTTCGTTAATTCTTCGATAGTTTTGTCGTCTTTTATTCCAGCAGTAGATAATTCATTAACTGTTATTGTTAATTCTTTAATTGTAATTGATAATGCTTTTTTTATTTCTATGTCTTTATGAAATGTTTCTTTTACTTGGTTATTTTCTGTAATAAGTTTGTTATTTTCTGCAATAATGTTGTTATTTTCTGATGATAAGATAGTAATACGATTTCGTAAAAATGTTAATTGTTCGAGTTGTAGTTGTACTCCATTGAGTTCTTCTTTTGTTTGAATTATTATTTGGGATTGCCGGTCATTAAGAGATTTGAGTCTGGCAATTTTTTGTAAGTCATTTTCTTTTTGCCATGTTTTTACTCGAGCAACTTCAGTTTTTGGAACACTAGCAAATACATATACTTTATAAAATTTACCTCTAGCGCCACTATAAACTTCTAAATATTTTTTAACAATTCTAAATTGGCCTACTAGGGCCTCGGAGTTTATTTCTAATTGTGTTTCTATTTTGGTTGTTGTTGACAATACATTTGCGGTACTTCCATGTACTTGTGAAATATATTTTTCATGTAATTTAGTATGCAGACCACAATAATCTAAAAATTTACTCAAAGCATCATACTTAGCATCTTTAAGTGCCTTGCGTTCTTCTACATATTTTGTTGAAATACCTGTAAAAAATAGGTGAGAGGAATCTTCTAATTCATGTTCATCTACCCAAATAGGTCTTAAATTTTCGGATATTAAAACAGATTCGTTTGGGTTAGACGCTACCCCAGCGCAACCTACTAGGGAGGCCCCTAGTAGGATTGTAAATAACCGATTCATTGTACAAAACCATCCTCAGCGAATTCTTTCCAAAAATCGCGAGCATTTTTCCATTGTTCTTTTGCATCATCGGTATTAGCAAGTTGCATTGCTTTTTCTGCTTCTTCGGCATTTGCAGTTGCATTTGCTTGTAATATTGTATTGAGATCGGTTTTACTAATGCTTGTAAGTACAAAGTATTTGTAACCCGGCTCTCCGGTCCTGTCAGCCTCACGCTCAAAATACATCTCTTCAACTCGCAAATAATTTGCAGTAGATGCACTCATAATTTTCTCAAAATTGCGTTCACTAGCAGTAGGTTTGTTTACAACTCCGTTCATACCATATGTAATACTAGCCCGCTCAAATTTGTTCTTATTAAGAACATGGACGTATTCCGACATTTCCCGTATTGAATCTCGCTTTGCATCTCTACGAGCATTTTTTTCTGTAACATACAAAGCACTTGTGCCTACAAAATAAAGTTGATCCCCTTCTGGAGCAGGCGGTACCATAACCCATTTGGGTCGATCGCCAACACTATTAAGGGCTTCTTTAACCATTTCTTGTTTGCTGGAACATCCAACGGTAATAAGTGCTACTAGCACCAAATAAAAATATCTCATTTTTCTCCTATTTGATTAAGGATGAAAATACATTTTTTGCGTTTTCCTACTTTAAATTCAGAAAACCCAAACGGGATGGGTTTATCCCATCCATTTTTTCTAGCCTGAGAAACACTAGAAAATGCGCCTGCCCAACACATAATATGTGCCAAGCAATGTGTATCATTAAACTTAGATTTTTGAGGGTTCATATCAAATAACCTAATATCTATTTGGTCCACCTTTTCATGTACAAAATTCCATTCATTCATAGCAATTTTTTCAGCCATAGTCATTTAGTATTCATGCTTGATACTATATACATTATACTATCTTTAATATATTTGTCAACCAAAAAGTGTAATTAATGCAATAAAATTCATTATTGTAAACCATCCTGTGAGAACGGTTGCAAAGGAAGCCTTGCGTATAACGGTGCTTACGACACCTAAAGCACTACCTAAGAAATACATTGGAATAAGTATTTTTGTTGCAGGATCTAAAACTGTGAAAGTTAATATAGCACTTGCACCACCAACCAATACTGCTTCACAAAGTTCACTATAAAATGCGAGCTTGCTTAGCCTATAACTTTCTTTAAAATGATTTTTAACGCTTAAAAAAACCGAGCCTATTGTAGTCTTTGTCTTCAACATAAGTATATCCTTCTGGAGGTATTGATAATTCGCCTTCCCACACCGGGATTGCCTCACTAAAATCTCCCATATCATTGTTTGGTCTTAGATGAACTTCGACGAGTTTGTCACCTATAAATTCACAATTTATACAGTTATATTTGCCTTGTAATGTATATAATATTTTTGGAAATTTAATAAATTCGTCTATTCGAACCCATTTATCCCATTTCCATACAGGACTAACTTTATTTCTAAATCCTTCTACAGTAACACCTTGTGTTATTGATCTGCTTTTAGAATTAGTTATGTAGTCTACACTTATATGTCTTCCTTCAAACACCTCACACCAAAAATATCCTAATTTGTTATTATCGGCTAGTACATCTGTGTCTTTTTCTAAATTTTCAAAAGTTGCTCCTCGACCCATGCCCATGCAATTCATACTAGGGCGTATAATATAATATCCTGGGTTAGGTACATCGATTCCGATTGGACCACATGTATAGCCTAATTTTTTGGAGAGAATTAGTTTATCAAATATCCATAGATCATTAATGTGGCAATTTAGCCATGCCTCGTCTTCAAACATTTAGTCAAATAACACTGATATAGATTCATCATGATGAACTCTACGAATTGCTTCAGCAAACATATCTGCAACTGATATACTTCGTAGTATTCTGTTTTCTTCTGTTGGTATAGTATCAGTTATTACTAGTCGGGACATTGCTGAGTATTCTATCTTCTTTGCGCCACCATTACTCAATACTCCGTGTGTTATGTAGGCTTGTACATCTTCTGCGCCTTCGTCTTCTAATGCTTTGGCGGCTTTTACAAGTGTCCCACCGGTATCTATTATATCGTCTACGATTATACATTGTTTCCCCAAAACGTCACCGATGACGTTCATAGCCTCAGATTCGTTTGCACGATCTCTTCGCTTGTCTATAATTGCAATATCTAGATTTAATTGTTTTGCTACTGCTCTTGCCCGGGGAACACCACCTGCATCAGGCGAAACTATTATAGCTCTACCTTTAGTAACCATAGGATTTGTCCTTAAATCCTTAACAAATAAAGGTTGAGCATATAAATTGTCTACTGGAATATCAAAGAAACCTTGAATTTGTCCTGCATGTAAATCCATTGTTAATACACGATCAACACCAGCGGCTTCAATCATATTAGCAACAAGTTTTGCAGTAATAGGAGATCGCCCTGCTGGTTTTCTATCTTGTCTGGCATAACCGTAATAAGGCATTACAGCCGTAATTCTACCTGCACTTGCTCTTTTACAAGCGTCAACAAGTATTAACAATTCCATTAAATTATCATTTGCTGGATTACATGTACTTTGAATTAAGAAAACATCTTCCCCTCTAATGTTTTCTTTTATTTCTACCCAGATTTCGTTGTCTGCGAATCTAGTAACTAGAGTTTCGCACAAATCTACGCCGGCAATGTTAGCAATATCAATAGCAAGTTTGGTATTTGCGTTACCTGTTATCAGTTTCATAAATAGTTTCTGAGTTAAAAGTGCCCGTCTTTAAAATACGTTTTTTTAATATCATCTAGTTCTTTTTTTACTTCATCTAATTCTTTTTGAACTATCTCATATTGTTCACGATAATAATCACGTTCTTGCTCTGTCTCTTGCCATTCTGATAAATGGTCTTCTATGTGTGGGCCTGTCATATACGTATTTATTTTATTAGCTTTTCTTTTATAAATTTGTGTTCATCAATACCACCATGTTTTTCGATTACCGCATTTATTACCTCATTGGGAACCCAACCATAAACACTTTCGGTAGGGTCGTTTCCCGGTTCTTGCCATTTTATCCACAACGGTTCTTCAGCCGAAGGATAACCTATTTCAAATGTGTTGTAATGATCTGCTATTGCTTTTGGGGTAGAATAA
>Ga0209402_10002995_pt1 | contig 16454 bp, 10 predicted proteins | sample ArcticOcean_MG_C_3_FD_187437 | JGI IMG/M metagenome (GOLD analysis project Ga0209402, IMG submission 187437) | Marine microbial communities from western Arctic Ocean - ArcticOcean_MG_CB8_126 (SPAdes) (version 2) | ecosystem: Environmental > Aquatic > Marine > Oceanic | place: Arctic Ocean... | reverse complement strand
GGTGTTCACAAACTGGGCCGGACTTGCTTCCGGCGTCTGGCAGAGTCTCGGTTACTGGGTGGCGCAACAGGAGGTGGCACGCGGGAATCAGCCTGATTATTACTACGTGATGCTGACCAGTGTGTACGAGTTCCTACCGGCGACAATTGGACTTGTGGCCGCGGTCTACTACGCCTTCAAGGGCGATACTTTCACACGCTTCCTCGCTTACTGGCCCCTGGCGACGTTTGCCGCGTATTCCGCCGCAGGCGAGAAGATGCCATGGCTGGAAGTTCAGGTGGCTCTGCCGTTCATATTTCTTGGAGGGAAGGCGCTGGGCGATCTCATCACGACGGTGCAGTGGAGGTCGTCACTTGCAGGAGGCGGTTGGTACGTCTTCGCAGGCGTGCCAGTGGCCGTGATCGTGCTATGGCGCTTAATTTTCCTTAACGACACACAGCCCGGATTGGGCGGCCTAGACGTTCCGGCTGGAGCCATGGTGCTGCTGGGTGCGATGGCGCTTCTCCTGGCCGGTCTGTACTGGCTGACGCGTCGTATCGGACGTCGACAGGCTCTTGGTCTGGCTGGTGTCACGGTTGCCGGGTTGATGGCGATACTCACCATCCGAACGGGGTGGATCGTTACCTACCAGTATCCAGATGTTCCTAATGAATTGCTCGTGTATACGCAGACATCACCGGAGCTGGCGTCGCTGGCGCAGGAGATTGAAGCGGCGGCGAGCCTTACGGGAGACGGTGCCGATCTCAAAATGACGGTGGATGGAGCCAGCGGCTTCACCTGGCCCTGGACCTGGTATCTCCGAGATTACACAGCGGTCTCTTACCCAAACCTGGGATTTGCGATCCCGGACGGACCGAGCGATTCATCGATTGCGATCGTCCACACTCGTAATGAAAACTTAGCCAGGGCTGCGACGGAGGAAGGTTTTACCGAAGGCCGTAGGTTCCCGCACCGTCAATGGTTCCCTGAGACCTACAAACAAACGACATGGAAACAGTTTGTAGACACACTGGTCCGACCAAATCGATGGCAGAACGCTCTGAACTTCTTCCTGTATCGGGACATGTCGCAACCCATAGGGTCTGAAGACGCATTCGTGTACTTCAATCGCGATATCCCGTTGAGGGCACTTGAATGACGGCCCCAAATCGTCCGCAAAGGCTTTGTTTACTGGCCGTTTGAACGGTAGGATAAGTTGGTGATTTCGCAGCGAAGTATCTGGGCCGGGCTGATAGTCAGCGCGGGATTTCTCACCGTATTTGCGCTCCTGTTCCTTCCTGTCGACGACGTCAAAGACGTCGTTCGTGAGGCTAACTTCTGGTACGTCGCCCCGGCGATAGTCTTTTATTTTATCGCCGTCTACTTCCGTAGCCTCCGCTGGCGTTACCTCCTTAAGCCACTTATTGGACATCCCAAACGAGCGCTGTTTCCGGTGGTCGTAGTTGGATACATGGCAAACAACATCCTGCCGGTTCGGCTGGGCGAGCTAGTTCGGTCCTATTACGTGGGACTCAGAGAGGGTGTGAACCCGGCGGCGGCGTTTGGCACGGTGGCCGTGGAGCGTGTGTTTGACGTCTTCGTCCTATCCTTCGTGATAGCGGCCGTCTGGATTCTCCCGGTTGGCGACCTGCTTGGGCGCGTGGCGGACGACCTGCCCGGTGGGACGCCTGCATTGCTTGCCTTGTCAGTACTTCCATTCTTGGGTGTCACGGCGATCATCGCCGCCATCGTGGTCCTGGATCCAGCAACGACGCTCAAATTGATAGAGCGTCTGATGTTTTTTGTACCGGCCGGGATCAAGATCAAACTGTTGGGGATAGCGGAACGCCTACTTGAGGGGCTGACCGTAGTTCGGACGCCGCGAGCGCTTATTGCCGTTCTGGTTTTGTCTCTACCGATTTGGATCGGAGAGGTCTCGATGCTTTACATCATCGCCCTGGGATTCGATATCGAGTCAGCATTTGGTGGCAAAGTCGAGATGATCGCCGCCATCGGTTTGTTTATGGCAATCGCTAACCTGGCGCTGGTCGTACCGTCTACAGCCGGTGGCGTCGGGCCTTTTAATTTCTTTGGGGCGGCCACTCTGGTGGCACTGGGCGTGGGCGAGGCTGAGGCCGGAGCATATGTCCTTACCGCGCACATCGCTCTGTTGTTGCCGGTGACGTTGCTCGGATTGGTCGTGCTGCTGTTCGACCATACGTCTCTGAAATCGCTTCTCGGTCGCACCCGCCTTGCGCAACAACAGGGGGATGACGGAGTAAGCGAACCCGCAGTGTCCTCGATGGGCCCACTTGCCTAATAGATGAAGGAACTCAAATGCGAATAGGTGTTATAGGAGCTGGTGCAGCGGGTTTGGCGGCGGCGTACGACTTCGCTGCTGCTGGCCACGGCGTCACCGTCTACGAAGCGGCGCCCTTCGCCGGGGGGCAAGCGTCGACCATAGAGGTCGGCGGAGGTCGTCTGGAGCGCGGGTATCACCACCTGTTTACCAACGACTCAGCCATTCTTGGGTTGATGGACGAACTTGGGATCGGCGATTCGATGCAGTGGATTCCGTCCACCGTCGGAATTTATACAAACCAGAAGGTGTACCGCTGGAGCACCCCGATAGATCTGCTCAGGTTCAGTGCTCTCTCCTTCAGAGACCGCATTCGTATGGGTATGGTCGCCAAGAAGCTACAGCGGATGCAGGACTGGCGAGCACTTGAGGACACCACGGCGGCCGAGTGGATTCGCGAGAACGCCGGGTCTTCCATATATGAAAAGGTGTGGGAACCGCTGCTACGCGGCAAGTTCGGCGATCGGTTCGAGAACGTCGCTATGCCCTGGTTCTGGAGCAAAATCCAGACCCGTTTCGCCTCACGAGATCGCCTCGGACGGGAGAAGCTTGGTTATCCGGTGAACAGCTTCGACGAGGTGTTTGAGAAGCTGGTGGAACGGATCGAGTCGATGGGCGGGAATGTCCACCTTGATACCCCGGTAACTCGCGTTCTGGTTGATGGCGGCACGGCCAACGGCCTGCGAGTCAAACACCCGGATGGGACGGAGACTGAAGAGCAGTTCGACCTCTTGTTATCGACCGTGCCATCATTCTCATTCCCTGAGCTGGTCGATCTTCCTGAGTCGTACACCGACAAGCTGAACGCGGTTGAGTACATGGGCGCAGTGGTCATGATCCTTGAGATGACGCACCCGCTGACATCTGTCTACTGGATGAACATCGCCGATCATGAGGTTCCGTTCCTGGGATTAATCGAGCACACCAACCTGATCCCGAAAGAGATGTACGGCGGCAGTAACGTGCTTTACCTGACCAACTATGTTGAGCGTCAGGATGAGATCTTCTTGATGTCCTCAGATGAACTGCTGGACGTCTACGCCCCGCACCTGTCGCGCTTTAATTCGGAGTTCGATCGCTCCTGGATTACCCGTGTCCACCACAACAAGGTGAGTGCGGCGCAGCCCGTCATCGGAAAGAATTATTCGCAGCACATACCCGAGCACCAGACCCCTGTTGCGAACCTTTTCCTGGCGAACACAACGCAGATTTACCCGGAAGACCGTGGCACCAACTACAGCATCCGGATGGGGCGAGAGGTCGCCGCAACGATGCTGCGGGGCGGTTAAGCCATCCGCGTTGCGTACTGGCTCGAGAAACAAGTGGCGCATCAACGCCTTGTATGCCTCGCACGGCCATAAAAATATCCCGTCACGTCAGTGACCCTGTGCTAGACTCCGGCGGCTTTTCTAGGTTTATATGAGAACCATTTCAGGTTCTCGATTTTGAGTGAGAATCAATTCACTGAGAGGACGCTCTATGGGCAAGTTGGACGGAAAGGTAGCCCTTATCACGGGTGCCGGAACTGGGATCGGTCGCAGCGCAGCAAATATGTTCGCAGCGGAGGGCGCTGAACTGGTGATCGCCGCTCGTCGGCAGGGCCCACTGGATGAAGTGGTCGCTGAGATCACCGCCGCCGGTGGCAAGATCACGGCCAAGACCGCCGATATGGAAGTTCAGGAAGACATCGAGGCTCTCGCTGCGTACGCGCTGGAGAAGCACGGTCGGATCGACATCCTTGTGAACAATGCCGGACACAGCTCGAAAGTCCGCAGCGTTCGCTGGATCTCCCGTGAGGAGTTCGACAGCGTTTACGCCGTGAACGCAGCGGGACCGGCCCAGCTGACCCGGTTGCTCCTTCCCCCGATGCTTGAAGCCGGCGAAGGCACCGTGATACTGGTGTCGTCAATGGCCGCGCTTCGTGGCGGATTGCTAGGTGGGGTCGCTTACGGCCCGGCCAAGGCTGCGGCCAAGATGTATATGGACAACCTGCGAACGGAACTGCGTCAGTATGGGATCAGGGCGACCACGATCTACCCGGCAGAGGTAGACACCCCGATTTTGAACAACCGCCCGCACGTGCCGGACGCCGAAGCGCGATCGACCATGATGCTTCCGGAAGACATCGCGGAGGGCATCCTGCTCGCGGCGACTCTCCCGGCGCGCACGATGATCGATGACATCACCTTCACGCCGACCATTCAGCGGGACACGACACAGGATGTGGCAGCGGCCCGTATTGCCGGTGCCCCGGACGGTACGGTCTAAGACTCGTCTAACCCCAAATACATAAGGGGTAACCACTCGAAGAGATATGTGCCGATAGTTGGACTTGATGTCAGGAACGGACCATAACGAACTCCGCTCCCGGCTTGAGTTCGCCGTCGGCGCCGCTCGGGCGGCGGGCGAACACGCCCTGAGCTACTACCAGTCAACCGATCTCATGATTGATCAGAAGGCGGACGACACTCCAGTAACACGCGCGGATCGTGAATCAGAGCAACTCATCCGATATGCCTTGAAAGACTCTTTCCCGGACGATGCGATTCTTGGGGAAGAGTTTGGTGAGGAGCCGGGAAGCACCGGGTATCGCTGGTATCTGGACCCGATAGACGGCACAGATTCGTTCCTTAGACAGGTGCCGCTCTGGGGGACCATGATGGGACTGGAGTTCGACGACCAGCCTGCTGCCGGAGTTGTCGTTTTCCCCGCCCTTGGTGAAATCGTCTGGGCGGGTTCCGGACTTGGTGCATGGTGGGCAAACGACCTTGCGCCGATCCAGGATGGCGAGACGATTCCGGAAGATATTCGCGTTGCACGTGTGTCTGAGGTGTCGGACGTCGGCGACGCCTGCATGTCCTCGACCACGGTGAAGGGCTACGACGCTTCAGGAACTTTTGAAGGTTACGACAGGCTCAGAAGGGCCGTAGACCAGGATCGAGGTTGGGGCGATTGCTACGGATATTTACTCGTAGCAACAGGCCGAATCGACATCCACGTGGATCCAGAGATGTCCATTTGGGACGTTGCACCAATGCCTACGATCATCGAGGAAGCAGGCGGCCTCGCGACGGATTTCGATGGCAAACGGGGCATAGATCTGGGCAATATGATCGCCACCAACGGGAAGCTTCACGACAGGGTCATTGAGCTACTCAATGGATAACCTATGTTCGTACTCCCGGATGAGGGCTCTTCTCATGACCCGAAATAACAGGATCCGGAGATTGCTGGCCCCGAACGGCCCTGCTATATTTGTGACGCCCTTAGCAAAGTCCATTTTTCCCGAATCGAGGACCCACGCTTGAGCGACGGCACAACGCCCGCCAGCGACGAGATACCCTCCAGCGATGAACTAAGAGATCGTTCACGAAAGGCGCTGCAATCTCAGCAGCAGCCGACGGTGACCGTGCTCTCGTCGTTGATCGCAGTCCAGGATGCTCTTCATTACATTCCGGATGAGGCCATAGAGGAGACGGCCACGCACATGAAATCCACCATCAATGATGTGTGGAGTGTGGCGTCTTTCTACACGAATTTCAGATTCACGCCTCCCGGAGAACACACCATTGACGTGTGCTGGGGGCCGTCCTGCCACCTGAATGGTGCACAGAACTTACTGTTGCGCGTCCATTCAGAGTTGGGTGTGGATGGCGAGGGCGAGACCGAAGACGGGAAGTTAACGCTCCGCTACAGCACATGCCTCGGCGCCTGCGCCCTGGCCCCGGTGATAGCGGTGGACCATCACATGAAAGGTCGCATGTCGCCAGATTTGGCTGCTGCGGTCGTTGACGAGCTAAAGGGCGCTTAGTGCAGATCACCCTGTTGCGACGAATAGAGGCCATATGTCGGTAGCGTTTTCGGAGCTTCGGCAGAAGGCTGATGCTGAATGGCAGGCCCTGACGGCGGGCGACAAACCATGGATTCGCGTCGGGCTTGGCACGTCTGGAGAGGCGGCTGGAGCCGATGAGGCGTACGCGGCGCTGACGGAAGCGCTGGGGGCTGAGGCAAACGTCACGCTGGTCGGCTCGATGGGCCTCTGCTATGCCGAGCCGCTAATCGACGTGCAACTGCCCGGCGGTGCGCGCGTTTTCTACAACAACCTGGGAGCGGACGAGGCGGCCGACGTTGTTGGCAGTCATCTGAAATCCGGCAGGGCAGATGCCAGCCGGGCGTTCGCCTGGCATGGCGCTGAGCGACCTGAAGGCCTGGGTGCGGTAACCCGCCTCAACGAGTTGCCGACGGTAAAGCCACAGACACGGCTGGCTACCAAACTTGCCGGCGATATAGATCCAAGGGACTTGTCACAGTACATCGCCAACGGCGGATACAGTGCGCTTGAAAAGGCGCTGGAAGACATGGACTCGGAAGCGGTGCTCAACGAGGTCAAAGCATCTGGCCTACGAGGTCGAGGCGGGGCCGCATTCCCGACCGGAGTTAAATGGGGCTTCCTGGCTCCAAACCCGGCACCGGTCAAGTACGTCCTTTGCAACTGCGAAGAAGGCGACCCCGGTGCGTTCAACGACAAGGGAATCCTTGAGAACTGCCCGCACACGCTGCTTGAAGGGCTGATCCTCGCCGGGTACGCCACCAACTCATCCAACGGCTTTATTTTCATCCGACAGGGCCACACGCTGCCCATCGAAAACTCACGTAAGGCCGTTCAGGACGCTTATGCAGCCGGGTTGCTGGGCAAGAATATCCTCGGTAGTGATTTCAGCTACGAGGTAGAGGTCGCTCTCACCGGTGACTCCTACGTTGCCGGTGAAGAGACAGCACTCATGGAGGCTATCGAGGGCAAGCGCTCTCAGCCCCGTTACCGGCCGCCGTTCCCCGCCGCCGCAGGGTTGTGGGGCAAGCCCAGTAACATCAATAATGTTAAGACACTTTCATACGCGCCGACGATTATTCGGGACGGCGCAGACGCTTTTAAGGAAGTCGGCATCGAGTCGACTCCTGGCACCGCTATCCTGTGCATCACCGGGGCGGTTAACCGCCCCGGTATGTACGAAATCCCCATGGGATCGTTGACCGTCCGTGAGGCCGTGGAAGAAGTGGCTGGTGGCATTCGTGACGGCAAGAAGATGAAGTTGTTCCAGGCGGGTGGCCCGCTGTTCGGCCCGATAGGCGAAGAGGGTTTTGACACGCCCATCGACTTCGATTCCATCGGCAAAACCACCGGAAGCCTTGGCTCCGGGGGGTTCATCATAGGCGACGAAGACGTGTGCGCCGTAAATCTTGTCCGCAACCTGATGTCGTTCAACCAGTTCGAATCTTGCGGCAAGTGCTTCCCGTGTCGACTTGGTATGACCCACATGGTCGAGACGCTGGAACGTATTTCGCAAAACGAGGGCAGGGAAGACGACCTGGCTCTTATGGAACGCATGGGCGCGAGCATGCGCATGGGTTCCCTTTGCGGCCACGGCCAGCTTGGCTACAACCCGGTGGCGTCGGCACTGAAGTACTTTGAGGCCGACTTCCGCTCCCACATGGATGACAAGGAATGCCCGACGGGCGCTTGCGGCGAAGGACAGATGATTACGCCGATCAGCACGCGCCCAGAACTGATGTCTGAGCCGGTTAACTTCAAGCAGTTGACGGCCAGATAGAGCTCAGCCCAAAACAGGACTTCCTCCAGTAAACCGGAAATCTTAGGAGACTGCGCCGAATGGCGGACGACACCATCAAGCTAATCGTGGACGGCCAGGAGATCGAAGCCAAACCTGGCCAGACGATCATCCAGGCGGCTCAGGACGCGGACGTATACATTCCGTACCTGTGTTACTTCCCGGGCATGAAGCCATATGGCGCTTGCCGAATGTGCGTCGTTTCCACAGAGTCCGGTGGTCGCAAGGGCGTCCAGGCTTCTTGCACCACTCCGGTAGCGCCGGACATGATCGTTGAGACCAACACGGAAGAGGTCGTCAATCTCCGGAAGGGGATTACCGATCTGCTCATGACGGAGCACCCGCATGGATGCCTGACATGTCACCGCGCCGAGCTGTGCGGCCCGCAGGACATCTGTCAGCGACACGTCGGCGTGACCGACCGCTGCACGATTTGCCCGAAGAATGAACGTTGTGAGCTGAAAGACACCGTCCGCTTCATGAAACTGGACATGACCTCTTCGCTTAACTACCACCGCCGTGATCTTCCGATCCACACGGACGATCCCTTCTACGACCGCGACTACAACCTGTGCATCGTCTGCGTCCGATGTGTTCGGGCATGTGATGAGGTCCGTGGCGACTCGGCTCTTTCGCTGGTCTCTCGCTCAGGCGTGGCGCTTGTCGGAACCTCGCACGGAACATCTCTTCTTGAGTCCGGATGTGAGTTCTGCGGAGCCTGTATCGACGCCTGCCCGACGGGCGCTCTTACTGAGCGCGAGTACAAGTGGGAAAAGGCGTCTACAAAGGTCAGCACCGTTTGTACCAACTGCCCGGTGGGGTGTGAGCTTGTGATGGACGTGAACGACTTGAACAAGGTCGTTCGGATGACCGGGGACCTGTCTGGAGAGGCTAGTCACGGCCAGGCCTGCTTCAAGGGCAAGTTTGGCTACAACTACCCGAACCACATTCGACGCCTGAAGTACCCGATGGTACGGATCGACGGTGAACTACAGCGCACCACCTGGGAGACCGCGTTGGAAGCGGCTTCGATGGGCCTATCAGAACATCTTCCGGAAGAGCGCGGCGTGATCCTCTCACCTCGCGGCACCAATGAAGACCACTACGTCGGACAGAAATTCGCACGTACCGTGCTCGGCACCAACAACGTCGACACCGGACTGAACCGCTCTCAGGAACTTCTTGCGACTCTTGCCGGCACTGCCGGCCATGGCGCGTCCACAAACCCGATCTGGGGCATTGAACAGTCAAAGAGTGTCCTGGTCGTTGCTGGCAATCCGACGGAAGAGCAGAATGTGCTCGCAGTTCCGGTCAAGAAAGCGGTCAGGGGGGGCGCAAGCCTGATCGTGATCGACCCACGAGAAACTGAACTGACCCGATACGCTAGCAACTGGCTCCGCCCACGACCCGGGACAGAGATCACGTTACTTGGCGGTCTGGTACGAGTGATCCTGGATGAGGCGCTGGAAGACAAGGACTTTGTCCGGGATCGTCTCGATCGCGTCGATGAGCTCAAGAAATCGATCTGGTCGTTCGACCTGATGCGTGTTTCTGAGATCACGGGCGTATCTGAAGAAGACATCCGGGCCGCCGCCAGGGCTTACGGAAACGGAAGTCCGGCTGCGCTCTTGCACGGTACCGATGGGATCGTCGCTGAGGACCACGCTGATCTGCAGTCGGCTGTCATGAACCTGGCGCTTATAACAGGCAACATTGGAACGAACGGCGGCGGTGTGTACCCGCTGTTCTCGGGGGCCAACACGCAGGGCGGTAACGATGTCGGTGCTGCACCGTATCTGCTGCCGGGTTACCGGTCGGTCTCTGCAGATGCCGACCGTGACGTTATTTCCGCAGTAACGGGCGGGACATACCCGCAACTGGCGGGCAAGTCTGTGCGGGAGATGGTTGGGGATAGCGGAGTTAAGGCTCTTGTCGTTCTGGCCGATGGTTGGAACCCTGATGCTGCGGCTCTCACATCAGACGGCCTGAATAATCCGGGTTTCCTCGTCGTGTCTGACGTGTTCATGTCTGACACGGCGTCTAAAGCGGACGTTGTGTTCCCGGCTGCGACTTACGCCGAAGTGTCTGGCACGGTGACCAACTTGGAACGCCGCGTACAGAAGGTGAACCCCGGGCTTGAACTCAGGCACGAGGAACGTGAGGGTTGGCGGACGTTGGCCGGACTTGCGGCTGCGATGGGTGGGACAGGATTTGAATACGGATCCTCTTCGGAAGTCTTCGACGAGATCCGAAAGGTGGTCCCGGACTACGCCGGGCTTTCCCACGAACGGCTTGAGGGCAGAGGGATACAGGTTCCGGCGCAGGACGAATCGTCCCGTGGCACAGAGATCCTGTTCACCTCTGGCGAAAAGCTTTCCGTCTCGCCGATGGCGATTCGGGAACCGATCTCCCTGCCCAACGGCGAGTTTCCCTTCACGCTGGGACACGGACGTGTCCTGATGCGTCCAGAGGAAGAAATGCGGGTCGTGCAGAACGAAAACAGCATGAACCAGATAGAACGAGACACATGGATTGAGATTCACCCGGAGGACGCGTCCTCGTTGGGTGTCGTGGAGGGAGACAGGGTCACAATCACAGCCCAGTCGGACGCGTCTGCGTCTTCGTTACCGGAATCTGGACTTGCACGCCTATCGGCGCCGCATCGTGGCTTCGTGTCGGTGACAACTCTGTTTGCAGACGTGGTGACGGGGATACAAAATTCGGACGAAATTGACACCTCGCCGTCAGTTCGAGGACTGCCATTGCGCCAGGTCTCGCTGGCGAAAGCGCCCATACTGCGCGAAGCTGGTATCACTGCAGACTGATCGTCCGGGTTTTCCCGAGATGGACTAAATCCCCGGAGTTCTCAGATCTGCACCTCGGATGAGCTTTCTGAATCTAACTAGTTGGAAAGCACGAATACGGTCCCTGTGTAAGAGCACACGGACCATCTAGGAGAAATGATGAGCAAGCCTGCCGCTGTTACCGACAGCAGTTTTGACACCGAAGTTCTACAGTCCGACCTGCCAGTGCTGGTCGACTTCTGGGCAGACTGGTGTGGCCCCTGCAAGATGGTGGCCCCGGTCGTCGAAGAACTGGCAACCGAATACGAAGGTACAGTCAAGTTCGCCAAGGTCGATGTCGACTCGAACCCGGTCACGGCCGGCAAGTACGGCGTCCGGAGCATCCCGACACTGCTAATCTTCAAAGACGGAAAGCCCGTTGGCCAGGTGGTCGGCGCAGTCCCGAAACAGGTCCTTGAGGCCCGTTTGAAGGAATCGATCGCCTAACTAAGGCGTTCGTATTAACGACGAAACCGAAGATTGGAAACAGCCGGAGCCATATGGCCCGGCTGTTTTCGCGCCTTTGTGTATCTGGGAAAGTACGATCAAGTTCACTTCGGAATGACATCGGGCGCGAATAAACGCGATCCGGCGTTAAACTATCTTTGCCTACCTCGGGAGTGTATGGGCTCTGGTGGGCTCCACGGACTTCAAACCCGATGGAGGGCATCCTTCGATGTCCTCGGGGGGTTCGACTCCCTCACGCTCCCGCCACATAGTTAAGTCGAACGTAGCCTAGCGCTGCGAAAAGAAAGCCCCGGTCGGTTGATCCCGCCGGGGCTTTCTGACGTCTTGCCAACCAGTATGCCCCGTCGAGGGCGTCCGCGAATGCAGTCGCGGACTGCTCCTGGAGTTCCTTGACGAGATGCCCATACACCTGAAGAGTAAACGAGGCTGATGAGTGGACAAGTTGCTCTTGGACGACTCGCGGGTGCGCACCTGTCTTTATGAGGCCGCGGCATTCTTTTGCCATTCCAGTCGGTTGCCGAGTACTTCGTCCGATAGAACGGTATTAAGCCTTACACGTCAGTGGAGACTCCGAGTACAAGAGGTTTGCCTGAATCTACGGTCTCGAGGACAACAATATAAATCGCTGTGAGCCGCCGACTTCCGGGTAGATCAACCTGAACTTACGCCACGTGGACCGAGAGGTCCGATGCCTTTATCCACCTCGAATAAGAAGCCCTTCACCGCACTCTCGTAACGCTGATATAGGTATCCACCGGCGACGAGCAGGAAACCAAGTGTCATAAACGCTGCAACCCGGTATCCACTGTCGAGATCAAACACGTCGTACACGAATAGTTTGATTACCGGTATGGCCAGTAGGAGAAGAGCTGCAGCTCGTACTTGCTTCCACCTTTTAAAGACGCCAAATAGCAACCAGATTGATGCGTATCCGGCCCACAGTACGCTCAGGCTCAGGCTGATGACGTTCCTCTCATTTAGCGTCGCGACATCAATGGTATCGCTCGTGACCGCTCCGATCACCTCTGCGCTCAGATACCAGAGCAGCAGGGCATTACAAGTGATCACCAGGACTGGCACAACAATCATGGACTCCCAGTCAAACATCTCCGCGGTGCGGCGCCGGAAAATTATTCCACCGAGTGCGATCGCAACAACGACCGGTAGGAACGCAAGAGTTCGATCGTTCCAGAAAACGGTGTAGTCATCTGCGAACACGGAGGAATCAAGTACCAGAGCTCGGGCGGTCGCTAGGATCAGCAATCCGTAAACCGTTCGACGAACCTCGGGCAAGTTGATACCAAATGACACTGCGCCCAACACGACGGCCTCGACACCCCACGCGAAAGCAAACCATGACTCCGGAATCTGGGTCCAAATTCCGAGAGTTATGAACCCGGAGCCAAGCATCACCAGTCCAGACACGATTTCAGCGTCTGTTATTTTCTCAATACCTATAACGGCCGAGACGGAAGGGAACCGGCGGATCAACCCTGCTGCACTGTAAGCGGCGATCGCACCAGAAGAGAACGAAAGCACGTAATGGTTAAAGACGGGATTTATCCCGATCTCCCGAGCTAGGTTGAGGTCGATCAGTAATAGCCATGCCGCAGCCAAGGCTAGGACTCCCAAGCCGGCAACTCTCGTAGTGACCATGCTTGTACTACGAGCTGCCGAAGCTGCGATCAAAGCAAGGGATGCGGCGAACCAGACAGTCGTAATCCACGGCCCGGAAAGTTGTATCGGGACGGCTATCGCAGACAGGACGAGAGCCATAACGCCCATTGCAATAGCCAAGGGTGCGTTCCGATTGGATCGTCGGTGCAACACGTAGCCAAAGATGCCATAAAAGACTCCCAGGCTAAGCGCATACGCACCCACCCAACCGCTGTGTCCCGTCTCCAGGATGACGTAACTCATCAGGGCGAAAAAGACCGCGTTGGCGACAGTCAAAAAGATGTCGCGGCTTGTTGGTTCGGTATCACGCAGATAGTGATGTACCAGCGCGCTCCCGACCCATATGAAAAATAATGCTGTCAACCACAACTGCTGAGTAGTCGCATCTCCCGCTACATCCCCCACCTCGGCGTACCAGGCAAGGTATCCGATGATCGATCCCACCAGCCCGATCACAACGATGCCTCTCCAGTTGTATCGGGACGACACGTACAGAACGCCCAGCCCAACTACGAAGAGGTATGCAACCGGCCATGTCACTTCCGAGCCGGACGTATGATTGAGCACATCACTGTTCACCCCAACCAATCCAAGTGGAGCCAGATATGCGCCACTTATGGATAGCACAGCCAAACTGAGTTGCTGGTAGCGGATCGCCTGAACCATCAGCAGGACGCTAATCAACAAAAGCGCGATCAACGATGCTCCGAGGGAGACAAGTTCGAACGGCGTGTGAGCTGTGAATACCGATAAGTAGATGATGCCTGTGCCGCCGCCTGCCAGTGTTGCGGCGTAGACCGGGTATTTCCGGTGCCAGAATTCGCCCAGTCCGATAAGCACTGCGCCAAACACAACACCAAGCACCACTATCCCGATCTGCTCGACCCACCCGTTGTTGTAAGCGAGTCGGAGAAAAAAGGCGCTCCCGATCATCAGAATAACCACCCCCACCCATGCCAACCAGCGAGCTCCGACACGCGCCTCAAACTCAAACGCACTGATAGCGGATGGAGCGAAGCCGCGCTGGTCTCCGGGTTCATGTTCCAGTCCGTGAGAGATGGCAGGCCCTGACCCCGATACCGGGGGCGGAGACGAGGGGGCACCCGTTGGCAGCGGGCGGGCGGCCCGCTGCCAACGGGGATCTTCCCGCGCATCTCGATTCACTTCCTCAGCCAGTCGTTCGATCTCATCCCTGAGACGATTGACCTCGCTTACAAGCCAGTCCTGTTTGTCATCACCCGCTACCGCTGAGTGCATACCTGCGCTATCCCCAGTAAAAGGTTCGCCACATGAAATGCAGAAGCGATTACCGGTTGGGTTTTCGTGCCCGCAAACGGTGCAAGGCACTTGTATGCCCCCCTTAAGTAATATGCGTACAACACCATCGTTGCACCATGTGGTCGTGGCAGATCCTGTCTTATCGATAGAAAGTAGCCCATCTGAAGTCGATGCACAACACGGTCGAGGAAGCCAGTCGACAGTAGTCGTGCCACACCGTTTCTAATCGGATTTTAGACCGGATTGGCCGTTCGTATACGTTACTTATTTCGTGACAAGGATGGCGAGCGCGGTTAGAGTCGCTCTCCGGGTCGGCAAGGGTGCGCCTGCATATTGCGCCCTCAGACCCGCGTCAATCAGGTTGGGATTTCTTTGGATATATCCGAAGGCGGATTCATAACGGCGATAGTCCTTGGCCTAGTGCTAGGGCTTCGCCACGCGACAGATGCCGACCATGTGGTCGCCGTTTCGACTATTGTCGCCGCCGAAGGTAAGGCGTTTCGCAGCGCGTGGATCGGTGCTTCTTGGGGTCTCGGACATTCGACCCCATTGCTGATCGCCGGAACCCTGATCCTGTTTCTCAGGGATTCGGTCCTGTCCGCCTATGAGCAGATAGCACCGTACTTCGAGTTCGGCGTCGCTGTGATGCTAGTTGGCCTTGGCCTTCAGGTGCTGTGGCGTCTGAAGCAGGGTCGACTACACCTGCACCAGCACTTTGAGGGTGAGAAGCCGCACGTCCACGTCCACTCGCATGATAAGACGTCAACAAAGCACGACTCATCGTCTACACCACACAGCAGGATGCGTTCGTACACAACCCTGTTCCGGCCCAAATCATTCGTGATAGGGATTGTCCACGGCTTGGCCGGAACCGCGGCCGTCATGTTGCTGTTGTTGCCGGAAGCGTCATCTATAGCCGTCGGGTTTGTTTATCTGGCCCTGTTCGGTGTTGGGACCATCGTTTCGATGATGGCCATCACCCTCGTTTTCAGCATCCCGCTCGCCTTCAGCGTTCGATTCACCCACGTCAACACCGGCATAGCCACCCTGGCCGGGATTATGAGCGTCCTCGTTGGCGGTCTGTTGATGTCAGATGTCGCAGTAGGAACCCACTACTTGGCCTTCCTGCCAGAGTAGGACGATCCTGAGGTCGGGGTCGCCTAGTTCTTGAAGATGTCCAGGATGCTTGCTTGTCGCGCATAGGCGCCGTCCATTCGATACATATCTGTAAACCCACAATCGGTGCAAGCGATCGTTGCGTACTTCTGATGCTGGATGTTTAGAAAAGGCGATAGGCCTGAACCCGTGGTCCGCAGTTCTCCAGACTTATATGTCTTCACACCGCACTTATCGCAAGAGTAGTCTTTGAGACTTATTTTCGTTCCCTTTCTTTCTTGACCACAGTGAGCAGTACGATCACTACGTGACTGGTACCGTCTAAGGGAGGCAGGTCATCCTCGCGAACTCGATTCGCCATACGCCCTGCGTTTCTGGCTGCGTTTCTGGCGATCGCGATCGTAGTGGTTACCGCGTGTGACGCCGCAACTCCAGCCACGTCGCCCAAGGGAGAACCTCAGGTCACGCCGACCACGGTTGTAGTTGATGAAACTATTCCTGAGACGGAAGCTACCGTCGTGTCCGGCGGGTATGCAACGCCGTCGGGTTCCAGCGCTGGGGCTGTCTCCGATATTGACTCGAGTGACGGGCAACAAGGCTCCGGTGTCGAATCTGATGGAGTGGATATCTCCGCACTCGACGTAGCCGATATTGCCGAACAACTCGGCCTTGGTACGGACGACCTCACAGCCCTGTCTGGCGAGGATGCGGACGATCTTGCTGAGCTACATGATCTGGTCGACGATGACGTCGAAACGACCTCGGACGACGATGCCGCAAGTACCACTGCAGATTTCTTCGCGAGTTTCTTCGATTCCTTCGATAACAACGCCATGGAGAAGAGTCTTGAGGCGGCGCTGGTACCTTCTGAGTGTGCTGCGGCAGAGGCCGTGACGTATCCGAATGGCTACTACACCGGCTCCCTCATCGACACCCACTTCCACATGCCACCGCTCGACGATGACCCTGATTCCTCTGGCTCCTATGGAGGCGCCGGTGGAGTCGACTCAGGGGAGTACGCGTCTATCGACCCAAACGATCGACCGCTGCTCGGCACAACTACCACGCTCGACAAAATCGCCTGTGCACTTGTGCAGGAAGGCTCCT
>Ga0209402_10002991_pt1 | contig 16480 bp, 14 predicted proteins | sample ArcticOcean_MG_C_3_FD_187437 | JGI IMG/M metagenome (GOLD analysis project Ga0209402, IMG submission 187437) | Marine microbial communities from western Arctic Ocean - ArcticOcean_MG_CB8_126 (SPAdes) (version 2) | ecosystem: Environmental > Aquatic > Marine > Oceanic | place: Arctic Ocean... | reverse complement strand
CAAAATCAGATTCTTCATCAATACCTGATAATTTAAAAGATTTAAAAGAAAAACCTGAAGCTTTAAATTTAGTTAGTATATATGCCGATCTATGTGCGACTCCATTAGAACAAACATTAAATGAAGTTAAAGGGAAAGATTATTCATATTTAAAGAATAAATTATCAGAAGTATTAGTTGAAGTAATTTGTCCGGTTGGAAAAAAAATAAAAAAGTTATTAGAAGATAAGAGTTATTTAGAAAAGGTTCTTAAAGCAGGCACAGAAAAAGCTAGAAATTTAGCTGAGGATAACCTAAAAGAGATACGAAATGTCGTAGGATTTTTTTAAGCAAAGATGGTATAATTACATATGATAACAACAGAACCAACACCAAATCCTGATTCATTAAAGTTTTTGTCAGAAAAAATAATTTCTGCAATAGGTACTGAAGAGTTTCAGAAAAAAAATTTGAGTAAAATTGAAAATGAATTTGTAAAAAATTTACTTAATTTAAAGGGCGTGGAGCTTGTTCTTCTTGCTGATAATTTTTTATCAGTTAAAAAAGCAAAAGAGATTTCTTGGGATGTCCTAAAACCAACTATTATTTCTCATATTAACGACTATTTTCAAACACATAATGAGCCCATACTTAATAAAAAAAACAAATTAGAAAATAGCAATAAAAATATAGGGGAAATTGAGGACAGGATATTAAAAGTTTTAGATGAGAAAATAAGGCCAGCGGTGGCTAGAGACGGAGGAGATATCAAATTTAAATCTTTTAAAGATGGAGTTGTTCACGTAGAACTACAAGGAAGCTGTTCTGGTTGTCCTAGTTCACTTATGACTCTAAAACAGGGAGTGCAGAATTTACTGTGCCATTATGTGGAAGAAGTAAAATCAGTAGAAGCTATTTAAAATGAGAAAAGTTATTAGTTACAGACAAAAATTACTTGAATTAGCAAGAATTTATAAAATTAATCAAATTTTCGATCAAAATATTAAATTTACTACTTACGATATAGAAATTATACTTTTAAAAAATAAAGTACCGATACCTTCAAGAAGAGGATACTTTTCACACATACTTGTACATGAGGTATACAAACCTTTTTATGAAATATTAAAAAAAAATCTATCAATAAATATTAGCTTAAATAATTCTCTTAAAAGAAAATATAATAATTTTAATAAAAACATAAATATTAGCTTAAATAATTCTCTTAAAAGAAAATATAATAATTTTAATAAAAACATAAATATTAGCTTAAATAATTCTCTTAAAAAAATATATAATAGTATTAATAATTGTTTTAATTTTGTAATTTTCAATATTAATAACTTCTTTAAAATTCTTTCCAAAACTATAGTTACAAGCTTAAACAATATTTATAACTTTCAAGTTAAAGAAAGCTTAGTAAATAAAGTTGTTTCACGAACGGGTTATGTTTCACTTGTAGTAGTATTAGTTTTTAGCGGTTTTTATATAAAGGAATTTTTGACTGATGTAGATTCAGTAAAAATATCTCTAGAGATTAAATCTGATAAAAAAGAAGATATTAAATATTCAAAAAAAAAAGAAACAGATAAGACTCCAGACATTATTAAAAAAGATGAATCTAAAAATTTAGTAAAAAAACCGGAAGTTAAAAAAAAATTTTATGATCCAGAAAATGATTTTAATTTAAATACTCAAACTGTATTAAATTTATTTGAAGATTTAGAATATAATTTAAATTATGTCAGAAATAAAAAAATAGTAAAACCAATTTATTTTACAAGGTTACCAAAAGATTTAGGTAGTATTAAAAGCGTTAAAGAAAAAAAAGAAATTTTTTTACAAATCCTTTTACCATTAATTGTTGCAGAAAATGAAAAAATTGAAAGAGATAGAAAATATTTATTAAAAATATTAAAAGAAAATTTATCTGAAAAAAATAAAAATTGGCTAAATAAAAAATATAAACAATATAGAGTTTCTAAGAAGAATATAAACGAGCTAATAGAAAAAACAGATATTATTCCAACTTCTATCGCTTTAGCCCAAGCAGCAAAAGAAAGCGGCTGGGGGACCTCAAGATTTGCTTTAGAAGGTAATGCTATATTTGGTCAGTGGACGTGGAATGGAGTTGGCATCGAACCACTTGAAAAAGATGAAGGTACAAATCACAAGATACTTAAGTTTCCTTTATTAAGAGCATCTGTCAAAGCCTATATTACCAACCTGAATACCCACTCTGGCTATAAAGGTTTTAGAAAGAAAAGAGCTGAATTAAGAGTGCAAAATAAAAAGTTATCAGGCTTAGCTCTCATCCACGAGCTTGATAATTATGCCCAAACTGGGAAAGAATATACTAAAATATTAGAACAAATTATCAAACAAAATGATTTAGATGAGTTTGAAACTGTAACAATAGATGATTACAAAGAGAACAATCAGTTAAAACTTTAATTTCTAAAGCTCAGCTATTACAAATTGCATACCAAGCCATCGCCAAGATCCGTCAGGTTCTCTTAAAGAACAATTAACTCTTCCTCTTTCAGTGGTAAACTTACCAACTAAATTAATTTTAACTTTAAAATTGCCTAAAAATTCAATTTCAGATTTTCTCCATGAATTTTGTTCATTAGAATAACAGTTTAATAATTTATTATTTTTTAAATCTTCAAAAAATTCAATAATAATTTCTGGAGGATTGTTAGTATCATCAATATATTTTTCTTCTGGAGTAATCGATCTAAACTTTAAAGGAATAGTTTTAAGTATCGTTTCAAACCTTTTTATTTCTCCGTATGTTTCATTAATAGGAAATCGAGGGAGTTCATAAAAATCTTTTGTTTTGTCAGTTACACCTGAGTGCTGACCAAAAGCATATTTAAAACCAAAATTTTTAACAATATTCTTAAAATTATTACTATATTCCCCAAATGGATACGAAAAAAAAACCGAGTTATATCCTAAATTATTTTTAAAATCTGTTATAGCTCGATTTATATCATTAATAATTTCTTCATTCTTTTTATCAACTAAATATTCATGAGAAAAACTATGGTTACCTATATGAACAAATTTTTCTTTAGAGATTTCATTAATCTGAGCCCAGTTCATATAACCATAGCTTCCAATTTCTCTAGTATTTACAAATAATATAAAAGGTATTTCATTTTTTTTTAATATTGGCCAAGCATTATCGTAAAAAGATTTAAATGCATCATCTATGGTTAATAAAATTTTTTTTTCTTTTTTTTGATTTAAAAGAGCATTATCAAAATCATTTGGGTTTACAAATTTAAAGTCTTTTTTTTTTATTAAATCTATTTGTTTTACAAAATCAGCTATTTTTATATTTGTAGACGGATATTTATTTTCCTCAAATCGATGATACATGAGGACAATAATACCTTTATCTTCTATATTATCAGACATAGATGATAATTTGTTAGGTATAAATAAAAAAAATAAAAAAATGATTAAAGATTTTTTAATAATTAATTGCACAGGCAAAAATGATTCTATTGCATTAAAAATTGATAATAAGTTTTTTATAGAAAAATTACAAACTAATATTATAAAACATGAAATACTTGCTTTAGATATTCTTGCTTTTATTAAAGAATATAAAGTTAAAATTAATAACAAATTTTCAATTATTGTAAATTCTGGACCAGGTAGCTTCTCCGGAATTAGAATTGCCCTAGCTGTCGCTAAAGGAATACAACTTGTTAAAAAAATAAATATCTATAGTTATAATTGTTTTTTATTAAGTGCAGCACCATATTTAAAAGAAAAAGAAAAAATTATTTCAATACAAAAAACTAATAACTTTTACTATTATTCAGAAGGAAATTTTGAAAAGCACTATAATTTTACTTTGCCAAAAAAGATTAATTTTGATCAATTACAAAGCCAGAGTTCAATAATTGTTGTTCCTCAGGAAATAATGAATGATAAAATAATTAATAATATTGACCAAAAAAAAATAAGAATAGCTGAATTTAACCTTAAAAATGTTGACATATTGATAGAAAATAATTTATTGGAAAATAAATTGATTAAACCACTATATTTAAGTTAAATTATAAATAGTTGTATGAATAATATTGAAGAAAAATGTAAAACTAAAGGAGTTAGATTAACCGATCAAAGAAAAGTTATTGCTGAAGTTATGTCTAATTCTAACGATCATCCCGATGTAGATGAGTTACACAAGAGAGTTAACAAAATTGATAAAAAAATAAGCATAGCTACAGTTTACAGAACTGTAAAATTATTTGAAGAGTCTGGAATTTTAGAAAAACATGACTTCAAGGGAGGTAAGGCAAGATACGAACAATCCCCAGAAGAACACCATGACCATTTAATAGATATAAACAGTGGCGAAATAATTGAATTTGTTGATGAAGATATAGAAATTTTACAAAATAAAGTTGCGAAAAAATTTGGTTATAAATTAGTTGATCACAAACTAGAGCTTTATGGTTCTAAAATAAAAAAATAATTTGTCTAAAAAGATATTTATCAAAACCTTCGGGTGTCAAATGAACAAATACGACAGTAATCGCATTTTAGATTTAGTGAAACCAATGGGTTATATATCTACTAACAATTCTTCAGAAGCCGACTGCTATATTTTAAATACATGTCACATTAGAGAAAAAGCTACAGACAAAGTCTATCATGATATTGGAAGACTAAAAAAAGAATTTAGAAATAGAAAGAAACCAATGCTATTAGTTGTGGGTTGTGTGGCTCAAGCAGAAAATCAAGAAATGCTTAATCGAGAAAAATATATTGATGGTGTCATCGGACCTCAATCTTACCATCAGATGCCAGACATAATAAAAAAAATAGAAAACAGTAAAAATAAAATTAACAGTACAGAATTTGAGGTTGTCGAAAAATTTGATAGTTTAAATTTAGTTAAAAATTCAAATTCAAAAATATCTTCATTTTTAACAATTCAAGAAGGTTGTGATAAGTTTTGTCATTTTTGCGTGGTGCCTTACACACGAGGGTCTGAGTATTCAAGATCATTTAATGAGATTATTACTGAAGCAAGACAACTTGTAGCAAATGGAGTAAAAGAAATTACTTTGTTGGGTCAAAATGTAAATGCATATGAGTATAAAGATCAAACTAAAACATTTCGTCTAGCAGATTTGATAATTAAACTTAATAATTTAAAAGAATTAAAAAGAATTAGATATACAACTTCACATCCAAAAGACGTAACAAAAGACTTAATCGAAGCACATAGAATTTGTAAAAAATTAATGCCTATACTTCACTTGCCTGTACAAAGTGGTTCTTCAAAAATTCTACAAGCCATGAATCGAAGATATAGTATAGAAGAATACTTTGAAATTATTATTAATCTTAAGAAAGTCAAACCAGATATGAAATTTTCTTCAGATTTCATTATAGGTTACCCAGGAGAAACAGAAAATGACTTTAAACAAACTTTAGATTTAGTAGAAAAAATTAAATTTATTAATTCATATTCGTTTACTTATAGCTCAAGACCAGGAACACCAGCATCGAAATTAGATAACGTAGATCCGCAAATAGCAAAAAAAAGATTAATTAATCTACAAGAAATGTTAGAAAAAATTAATATTGAAAGTAAAAAAGAATTTTTAGGTAAATCAATAGAAGTTCTTTTTGAAAATAAACTAGAAAATCAAAATAAATATTTTGGCAGAGATAAATTTTTAAATTCAGTTATTGTTGAAAGTAAAGAAGACTTAACTGGTCAAATACTTAATATAAAAATTAACGATTTTAATCACAACAGTCTCTTTGGAAAAATTTTACAAAATGAAAAAAGAAACTACGCAGCTTAAACAATGTCTGAAATAAGTAAATTAGAACAAAAACTTATAATAAAAAAAATAGATAAAGAAACTGTCAATATTCAAATTTTAGATAATAATATTCTTTTATCAGTTGTAGGAGAGTTTAATGCTAATTTAATTCAATTAGAGAAACTCACGCAAACTACATTATTTTTTAGAGGCAATTCAATCACAGTCAAAGGAAAATCAGAAAATATATTCAGCGTTTCGGAAGGAATTAAATTTTTAATCAATAAATTTCTTTTGACTAATAGTATAGAAAAAAGTGATATAATTTTATCTGTGAATAAAAATTTAAATTCTAATAATAACTCAAATGTGCAATCGTTTGCACAAATAATTAAGACACCAAGAAAATCAGTAATAGCAAGATCTCAAAAACAATCTGATTACATTAAAGCTTTAAGAGAAAATGATATTATAATGGCACTAGGACCAGCCGGAACAGGAAAAAGTTTTCTTGCAGTATCAGTTGCTATTACTTTACTAATGGAAAAAAAAGTTGAACGAGTTATTTTATCAAGACCTGCAGTTGAGGCAGGCGAAAAGTTAGGTTTTTTACCTGGTGACATGAAAGAGAAAGTAGACCCGTATTTAAGACCACTTTATGATGCACTATATGAATTATTCGGCATTGAGAAAATTGATAAAAAAATTGAATCAGGAGAAATTGAGATTGCACCTCTTGCTTTTATGAGAGGCAGAACGTTAAAAAATTGTTTTGCTATTTTAGATGAGGCACAAAACGCAACGGAAACACAAATAAAAATGTTTTTAACAAGAATTGGTGAAAACTCTAAATTAGTAGTGAACGGAGATCCCACACAGGTTGATTTAATAAATAAATCTCATTCAGGCTTAGTAAAATCAAAAAATATTTTAAGTGATATTAAGGAAATTAAAATAGTTGAATTTGATCATACTGATGTTGTTAGACATCCGCTTGTTTCAAAAATTATCAAGGCTTATCAAAAAAAAGCTGATGATCAAAGCTGATGTGCTAATTTCTAATAAGGATTGGAAAAAATATATTAGTAATCCTAATGCTTATTTAAATAAGAAGCTTAAAAAAGCACAAAAAAAAATAATTTTACTGAAAAAAAACAAACTAGATTTTAGCCTTTCACTTTCAGGAAGTAGTGAAATTAAAAGGTTAAATAAAAAATTTAGAAAAAAAGATAAAATAACAGATATTTTATCTTTCCCGTCTTACGAAAAAGAAAAGTTACAAAAATTATTAAAAAAGCAGGATAAAGTTTATCTTGGAGATATAATAATTAACATAACTAAAATTATTGAACAAAGCAAAAACCAAAATTTTTTAGTTACATTCGACAAAATTTGGATACACGGATTAACACATTTATTAGGTTATCGCCATAAATCTAATCGTGATTTTTCGATAATGCAAAATTTAGAAAATAAAATAATTAAGGCCGTTCAATAATATGATTTTTAGTTTTTTAAATAGTAGGTTTTTTTTAGTATTTTTGTTACCTTTTATTCTGGGTTCTTTAACGGTTTTTAGTTTTCAGCCATTTAATTTAAATTTTATAAACTTTTTTATTATTCCATCTTTGTTTTTAGTTACAACTTATGTGCAAAAAAAATCAAAAAATACGTACAGAAAAAAGCCGTATCTTTTAAACATATTTTTTATTGGATATTTGTTTGGTGTTGGTTTTTTTCTAACAGGGACATACTGGATATCCCATTCTCTTACGTTTGATGAAACTTTCCAATTTTTAATTCCCATCTCTCTTATTGGTTTACCTTTATTTCTTGGAATTTTTTTTGGTTTAGGAAATTTGATAATTGGTCCATTTTTACAAAATAATTTCATATCTATTTTATTATTTTCAAGTTCCTTTGCATTTATGGATTATTTACGTGCTAAAATTTTCTCCGGTTTTCCTTGGAACCTGTGGGCTTATACTTGGTCATGGAAACCGGAAGTATTACAACCTTTATCTATTCTAGGTTTTTTTTCATTTAATTTATTATGTATTATAATTTATTGTACACCACTTCTATTAATTTTTAAAAAAAAAATTAACTTTTTTTTATTTATTCTACTAGGAATTATTTTTTTTGGTAATTTTATTTATGGGTCATCAATAATTAAAAAAAATAATGAAAAGTTAGTAGAATTAAAATTAAATTCTAAAAATTCAGTTTATACTAAAATAATTTCTCCTAATTTTGATTTAAAATATAATTTATCTAATAACGATATAAGCAAAAATATCTTAAAATTAATAAGATATAGCGCCCCAGAAGAGAATAAAAAAACCCTCTTTGTTTGGCCCGAAGGTGTTTTTACTGGTTTTGATCTTGAACAAATTAAACAATATAGATCATTATTTGAAGAAGCATTTTCAGAAAATCATTTAATATTATTTGGAATTAATATAAGTAGTGATACTTCAATTAAAAATGAAGTATTTAACAGTTTAATTATTGTCAATAATAAGTTCGAAGTTATATTTCAATACGATAAAATTAAATTGGTTCCTTTTGGCGAATTTTTACCCTTTGAAAAATTTTTAAGTACATTAGGACTAAAAAAAATAACGGAAGGTTATGGGTCTTTTTCTAAAGGACTTCGTAACGATATTTTTTTATTAGACGATTTAAAAATACTACCACTAATTTGTTATGAAATAATTTTTCCTGAATTAAGTCAAAATCAGAAACAAAAAAACTTAATCGTGAATATCTCAGAAGATGCTTGGTTTGGAGAAACTATAGGTCCACATCAACATTTTGCTAACGCAATATTTAGAGCAATAGAAAATAATGTTTTTCTAATAAGATCAGCAAATAAAGGATTTAGCACTTTTATTGATAATAAAGGTGTTACAAAAAAAATATTAAAACCAAATGAAGTAGGTATTATTGAGTTAAACGTGCCACTTATAAACAATACATCTATAAAGTATAAAATTGATTTGATCTTTTTTGCACTTTTATTTACATGTGTTTTCTTGTTTATTGTTTTAAAAACAAATGAAAAAAAATAATTATTTATTTACAAGTGAATCTGTATCCGAAGGTCATCCAGATAAAGTCTGTGATAGAATTTCTGACATGGTAGTTGATTCCTACTTATCCAAAGATCCATTTTCGAGAGTTGCTTGTGAAACTTTAACCACTACTAACAAAGTTATTTTAGCAGGAGAAATTCGAGCACCAGAAATTAAAAAAGAAGAAATTATTCAAAAAGTAAGAGATTGTATTAAAGATATAGGATATGACCAAGATGGTTTTAGCTGGAAAGAACAAACAGAAATTGAATCATATTTACACGCTCAATCACTTGACATTGCAATGGGGGTTGATTCTAAGGATAACAAAGATGAAGGAGCCGGAGATCAAGGTATTATGTTTGGATATGCGTGTAATGAGACAGATGATTTAATGCCAGCACCAATACATTTTTCTCATAAGATATTAAGATTAATGGCTGAAGATAGAAAAAAAGATAAACTTAAAGGAATTGAACCTGATTCAAAAAGTCAAGTTACAATGTATTATGAAGATGGGAAACCTGCAAAAGTAATATCTGTTGTAATCTCAACTCAACACTCTAAAGATTTAAATCAAGAAAAAGTAAGAGAACTTGTTTATCCCTATATTAAAAAATCTATACCAGAAAATCTTTTAAAAGAACTGGATGACAAGGAAGTTTATATTAATCCTACAGGTCAGTTTATTATAGGTGGACCTGATGCAGACACAGGTTTAACAGGAAGAAAAATTATTGTAGACACTTATGGGGGTGCAGCACCGCATGGAGGCGGAGCTTTTTCAGGAAAAGATCCAACAAAAGTTGATAGATCAGCCGCTTATGTATCAAGGTATCTAGCCAAAAATATTGTGGCAGCTGGCGTTTCAGAAAAATGTTTAATACAACTTGCATATGTTATTGCAGTTTCAAAACCACTTTCCATTTATATTAAATTAGCAGATGGTGATGAAGAAAAAACAGAAGATATAAAAAAGAAAATTGAGAAAAATTTTGATTTATCGCCCAGAGGTATTAGAGAGTTATTAGGTTTAAATAAACCCATTTATGAAGTTACGTCTTCCTACGGTCATTTTGGGAGAAAGGCTACTAATAAAGGTGAATTTTCCTGGGAAAAAATTGATAAAACTAATATCTTCAAAATGTAACCTTGAAAAAGCTTTAAATTTTCATTAAATATATATAAAAATTAGATGTTTTCAAAATGGGCTGAAGCCCATTTTTTTTTGGAGAAAACTAAAAAGGAAGAAAATGTTAAATAGAGGATTAGACAAAGTAGAATTGTTAAGAATAGTAGAAGCTGTAGCAAACGAAAAATCTATAGATAAGGAGATTGTTTTAGAGTCAATGGAAAGTGCTATACAGAAAGCGGCTTTGACAAAGTTTGGCACTGAAAACAATATTCGTGTTTTGATAGATCGTTTAAGTGGAGAAATTAAAATCCAAAAAGTTCTTGATGTAGTTGAAAAAGTAGAAAATTCTAGCAAAGAGATTATTTTAAATGATGCAAAATCTATAGATAAAAAAAATAAAGACCTTAAACTTGGAGATCAAATTTTTGAAGATCTACCACAAATAGATTTTGGTAGAATCGCAGCTCAAAGTGCAAAGCAAGTTATTACTCTAAGAGTTAAAGAAGCAGAAAAAAATAGACAATATGAAGATTTTGTTGAAAAACAAGGTCAAATTTTAAGTGGAGTTATAAAAAGATTAGAATATGGAAATGTTATAGTAGATTTAAGTAAAGCTGAAGGTGTAATAAAAAAAGATGAACTTATTCCAAGAGAAATATTAAAGGCAGGTGATCGTGTAAAAGCATACTGTTATGAAGTTAAAAAAGAACTAAAAGGTCATCAAATATTTTTATCAAGAGCTCATCCACAGTTTTTAGCTAAATTATTTTTTCAAGAAGTTCCTGAAATTTATGACGGGATAATAGAAATAAAAGCTGTTGCAAGAGACCCTGGTAGTAGAGCTAAAATTTGTGTTTATTCAAACGAAAGTTCAATCGATCCAGTTGGTGCTTGCGTTGGCATGAGAGGAAGTCGAGTCCAAACTATAGTTAATGAGCTACATGGTGAAAAAATTGATATTATAAAATGGACTGAAGATCTTCCAACGTTAATTTCAGATTCACTATCTCCTGCGGAAATCCAAAAAGTATTAATCGATAAGGACAATAAAAGAATCGATGTTATTTTAACGGAAGAAAATTTAAGCAAAGCGATTGGAAGAAGAGGTCAAAATGTTAGACTGGCATCTAAACTAACTAATTTTGAAATAGACATCTTAACTGATCAAGAAGATACAAATAGAAGGCAGGCAGAATTTAAAGAAAGAACAGAAAACCTAGTTAAAAGTTTAGAAGTAGACGAAACTTTAGGCCAACTTCTTGTTTCAGAAGGAATGCAAAGTATCGAAGAGATATCGCAATCTAATCCAGAACAAATAACAAAAATAGAGGGCATAGACGAAGCAACAGCCACTGAATTAATTAACAGGTCAAAAGAAAATCTAATCAAAGAAAAAAAAGAAATTTCAAAAAGATTGAAAGAACTAGGAATGGAAGACTCTCTAGCTAATCTTAAAGGTATTACTCAAGGAATGTTAGTTTTACTTGGTCAGAGAAATATTAAAAAATTAAGTGATTTTGCCGATCTTTCTTCTGATGAACTAACTGGTGGTTTTGATGAAATAAAAGGTAAAAAAATTAGAATAGAAGGGTATTTAGAAGAATTCTCTCTTTCAAAAGAAGAAGCCGACCAATTAATTATGTCAGCAAGGGAGATAGTATTTAAATAAAAATATTTATGGAAGAGCGAAAGAATAAAAAAAAAACTTTATCTATTTCAACAAATATAAACAAGAAGATAGACCTCTCATCTCTTGCTAGTGATGGAAAAAAAACTTTTTCTATAGAAAAAAAAACTCCTTTTATATCTTCACGAAACAATAAATCAAAAACTGGATCTGGAATATTTAAAAAACCAGAACCTCTAAAAAAAAATATTGTAAGAAAATTTATTGAACAACAAGCAACAAAAAATTTTATCACAAAAGGAGAAAAAGCAACTTCTAAATTAAAATTAAAGCTTAAAGATTCTTCATCTTTAAAAAGAGAATTCAAACTTACCGTTTCAAGAGCTATGAACGTTGAGGAAATTGAAATTAAACAAAGAAGTTTGGCTTCTGTGAAAAGAGCAAGATTAAAAGACAAAAAATCAGAAAATTTGGATAAGAAAAAAGAAGTAAAAAAAGTAATTAAAGACGTTAACATTTCTGAACAAATTACAATTCAAGAACTTTCAAACCGAATGGCAGAAAGGTCTGCAGATATTATTAAATTTTTGCTTAATATGAATGTTGTAGCGACAATAAATCACACCATTGATAAAGATACAGCAGAATACATTGTAAAAGAATTTGGCCACAATCCTATTGTTGAAACTGTTCCTGGCTTTGAAATAAAAAAAAAGAAAAATCAATTAGAGGGAAAAGTAAAAAAGAGACCACCCATTGTTACAATAATGGGTCATGTAGACCACGGTAAAACATCTTTACTTGATGCTTTAAGAAATACCAATGTTGTCTCCGGAGAGCATGGCGGTATAACCCAACATATTGGAGCCTATCAAGTCAAAACTGAAAGCAATCAATCTATAACTTTTATTGATACTCCAGGACACGCAGCATTTACAGAAATGAGAGCTAGAGGATCTAAGATTACTGATATTGTTGTTTTAGTAGTTGCGGCCAATGAAGAAATTATGCCTCAAACGATAGAGGCAATACAACATTCGAAAGCAGCAAAAGTACCAATTATAGTTGCTATAAATAAATGCGATTTACCAGATAAAAACATAACTAAAATTAAAAATGATTTAATGAAATACGAACTTATTGCTGAAGATTTTAGTGGGGATACTTTATTTGTTGAAGTTTCAGCTACACAAAAAATTAATTTAGAAAAACTAAAAGAAAGTGTTTTGTTGCAATCAGAAATATTAGATCTCTCAGCATCTTTTAGCGGACCAGCAACAGGCGTTGTAATAGAATCTAAAATAGACAAAGGCAAAGGCCCTGTTTCAACAATATTAATAACTAATGGCGTATTAAAAAAAACAGATTATTTTGTCTGTGGAAAAACTTACGGAAAAATCAAAGCAATGATCAATCACGAAGGTAAAACAATAAATGAAGCTTATCCGTCCATGCCTGTTGAAATTCTTGGAATGAACGAGTCAGCTTTTGCCGGAGCAGAATTTATAGTTACAGAAAATGAAGAAAAAGCAAAAGAAATTGCTGAATTTAATAGAAGCGGTTCTAACTCAGTAAAAACAGTTGTTAAAGACAAAACATCAATATTTGAAGATCAAAATAATAAAGAAGAATTAAACATAATTATTAAGTCAGATGTTCAAGGATCAAGTGAGGCATTAAAAAATGCTATTAATAAAATTGAACATCCAGAAGTAAAAGCAAATATTATTTTGTCCGACATAGGAATGATCAATGAATCAGATGTTTCTTTAGCCAAAGCTTCAAATGCGCTTTTGGTTGGCTTTAATGTAAAACCAAACAACCAAGCTAAAAAATTAGCCGAACAAAAACATATAGAGATCAAGTACTTTAATATAATTTACGAAGTACTAGAACTTGTTGAAAAAGGACTTTCAGGATTATTAGAACCTGAAACAAAAGAAACAGTAAGTGGATCTGCTGAAATTTTAAAAGTATTTAAAGTTTCAGATGCCGGAAAAGTTGCTGGATCAAAAGTTATAGAAGGTGAAATAAAAAATAAATCAAAAGTAAGATTGATCAGAGACGGAGTCGTTGTCTATGATGGAGAAATTTCAAGTATTTTTAGAGAAAAAAATGCAGTTAAAGAAGTTAAAAATGGTTTGGAATGCGGAATAAGTTTAAAAGATTTTATGGATTTTAAGGAAAGAGATATCATAGAAGCATACCAGTCTGAAAAAATAGATAGGCAAATTTAAAATGGGAAAAGCCAGTGCAACGCCAGCATACTCCCAGAGACAACTACGTGTCGGAGAATTAATCAAACAAGGTCTTGGCGAAATCTTTATAAGAAATGAAGCTAAAATTTTAGCATTGAATACCAGCGTAGTAACAGTAACAGAGGTAAGAATGACTCCGGACCTAAAATCCGCAAGAGTGTACGTCATACCGCTTGGCGGTATAGAGTCCAAAAAAACAGTAAGTATCTTGACGGAGTTCTCACATCTTGTTAGAAAAGCACTATCAAAAAAACTTGATATAAAGTTTCTTCCTAGACTTGCATTTGTAGAAGATAATTCTTTTGAATATGCTGAAAAGATAGAAAGATTAATTAACATAAACAAAAAAAATGGAACAGAAAAAAAAAGAAACAATTAAATTATTAGCCGTTCATGCGCACGATGTCGGCTCAACAGAAGTTCAAGTTGGAATATTAACTGATAAAATTACAAGATTATCAGAGCACTTTAAAAAATTCAAAAAAGATAAACATTCTATAATGGGTTTAACAAAATCAGTTAATAGAAGAAAAAAGCTTTTAGCTTATTTAAAAAGAAAAAATCCAGATTCATACAATAAAGTAATTAAACAATTAAATTTAAGGAAATAATGTTCAAGATTCACAAAGAAGAAATAGAAATTAATGGAAAAAAAATAACAATAGAAACAGGAAAAATCGCAAGACAAGCCGATGGTGCAATTATAGCAACATGTGGTGAAACAGTAATTATAGCAACAGTAGTTGGAGCAAAAAAACTTAAAGATGGTCAAGATTATTTTCCACTATCTGTAAACTACCAAGAAAAATATTATGCTGCAGGAAAAATTCCAGGTGGATATTTTAAAAGAGAAGCAAGACCGACTGAATCCGAACAATTAATTTCAAGATTAATAGACAGACCAATACGACCTTTGTTTCCTTCAAGTTTTATGAATGAAGTTCAGTTGCTTCCAACAGTTTTGTCTTATGACGGAGAAAACCAAGCTGATATTTTATCTATTATTGCATCTTCGGCGGCACTAGCTATATCAGGCTTACCTTTTGGTGGGCCAATTGCTGCGAGCAGAGTTGGATTTAAAGACGGTAAGTATTTATTAAACCCATCACCAAAAGAATTAGAAGAATCAGAATTAGATCTAGTTGTTGCTGGAACAAAAGACGCAGTTTTAATGGTTGAGTCAGAGACTTCGGGATTAACAGAAAAGGTGATGTTAGACGCAGTCAAGTTTGGACATGAAAATTTTGTGCCAGTAATTAAAGCTATTGAAAATTTAGCTAAAAAAGCGGGTAAGCCTAAGTGGAAAATTGAAGTTCCAGATCATACAGCAGTTAAAGCAAAAATTGCCAAAGCTTTAGAAGTAGATCTTAGAAAAGCATTTAAAGAAATAGACAAAAAGAAAAGATCAACTGCAATTTCAGAAGCAGAAACAAAATGTAAAGAAATGTTTGTCGAAGACGAAAATGTTAGTGAAAACCAAGCAATGGCTCAATTAAAATCACTTGAAAAAGACATTGTTCGTACTGCAATTCTAAAAGATAAAAAAAGAATTGACGGAAGAGGTTTAGCAGATGTTAGACAAATTCAGTGTGAAGTTGGAGTCTTGCCTAGAACTCACGGATCTGCTTTATTTACCAGAGGTGAAACTCAAGCTTTAGTAGTTACTACATTAGGAATGTCAGATGACGAACAAAGAGTTGAAAGCTTAAATGGTATGCAAAGAAATGGATTTATGTTGCATTACAATTTTCCTCCTTTCTCAGTAGGTGAATGTGGAAGAATAGGAACCGGCAGAAGAGAAGTAGGACATGGAAAATTAGCATGGAGAGCAATTAACTCATCATTACCAAAGAAAGAAGATTTTCCCTACACATTAAGAGTTGTCTCTGAAATTACAGAGTCAAACGGTTCGTCATCAATGGCGACAGTATGTGGAACATCACTTGCGTTAATGGATGCCGGTGTACCAATGAAAGAGCCAGTGGCAGGTATTGCAATGGGTTTAATTAAGGAAGGTGATAATTTTTCAGTATTGTCTGACATTCTAGGAGATGAAGATCATCTAGGAGATATGGATTTTAAAGTAGCAGGAACTAAAAGTGGAATAACATCACTTCAAATGGATATTAAAATTGAAGGTATTACTTTCGAAATTATGGAAAAAGCTTTGGACCAGGCAAAAGATGGAAGAGAGCATATCTTAGGAGAAATGGATAAAGTTTTAAAAGTTTCAAGAACTGAATTTTCAAAACACACACCTAAAATGGAAATTATCACAGTAGATAAAAAAGATATAGCAACAGTTATAGGAAAAGGTGGGGCAACAATTAGAGAGATTGTTGAAAAATCAGGAGCAAAAGTAGATGTAAAAGATACTGGAGAAGTAACAGTAGCCGCACCAGATGAAGAATCTAGAAAAATAGCAATCGATATTATAAAAAGTCTGGTAGCAAAAGCTGAAGTAGGAAAAATTTATAAAGGCAGAGTTGTTAAGATAATGGAATTTGGAGCTTTTGTTAATTTCTTGGGCAAACAAGATGGCTTAGTTCATATATCTGAACTTGCACCAAAAAGAGTTGAAAAAGTTGGTGATATTG
>Ga0209402_10002983_pt1 | contig 16491 bp, 22 predicted proteins | sample ArcticOcean_MG_C_3_FD_187437 | JGI IMG/M metagenome (GOLD analysis project Ga0209402, IMG submission 187437) | Marine microbial communities from western Arctic Ocean - ArcticOcean_MG_CB8_126 (SPAdes) (version 2) | ecosystem: Environmental > Aquatic > Marine > Oceanic | place: Arctic Ocean... | reverse complement strand
ATGGGATCAACACCCATAAAAGTTGAAATGATTACCAACGCATTTGATATGTTTGCGACCTGAATGAAAGCTGTCTCTTTCATTACCCGGGCTTTGCTTGTCTCTGTTTATGATAGAAACAACTGCCGAATGGATATTGATCTGGGATTAGGTGTCTGACAGAAAATCGCTTTGGAGAGTAGATGTAAATCTTGATTTCCAATATTGAATTTTTTAATGCGGAGTTCTGAAATTTCCTCCGCATTTATTTTCCCATGTAAGAATTTTATGCAGTTAATTATGTAGAGTGTTAAAATAAACTCTCAACAAGCTGGAAAGCATGTTGTACTTCTTGTATTCTTTTTCTTAGTGTATTCTGTGGGCTCAGTGTTTCTCCAATACGCACTCCAAATTCCCATTTAGGAACTTTTAAAACTTAGGCACTTAGGAATTCAGAAACCAATCTACATCCCGCCCTATTCAACTTCCGGCCAAAGCTCGGAGCGGACTTTCAATTGCATACCAGGAAGGAGTTTCCCATCTTGACTATTTAATAATTCTTCATTATCCCAAAATAAAACAACCCATGCCAGTTCATCTCCATATTCTTTTTGAGCAATTGTCCATAATGTTTCGCCATTTTCTACCACGTAACTATAACTGTCATACGCCCATTCGATAGCATTTTCTGCTGGCTTCTTTAAATCAAGTTCACGATAAGGATAAATAAAATTGGGATTATCTCTGTCCGGTCCGATTCCTTTTTCTTCCCATTCTTCTCTATTCCATTGGTAAATTCGACGCCATTCATTTGCATTATTATATTCTTTATAGGCAATGAGAGATAGGTAATCTCCCCGCTTAGTCATATATTCTGTCCAAATACTATCGGGGAATAATTGATCATAATCTATCTCCCGATGAATGGATGTCTGAGGTTCACTTACCTCAATAATTTCAGGAATTTCTTCCACAGCTTCTTCCTGTTCTAAAAATATTTCTTCAACTGCGACAGGTTCAGATTCAATAATCGTTTCCAACACCGTCGATACAGCTATATCTTCAGAAATATTATTTTCAGGTACCAAGGTAGTACTAACAACTTTTTCAACTTCTACCTGTTTTTCTGGAGTAATTAATTCTTGTTTTTTTGCGCAGCCACCTATAATTAATAGTGTAATCGGTATGATGAATAGGTTTTTCATTGATCTCCTTATTTGTTCAATTAGTCTATAAACGTAAAATCTTTCTGGAAGGTTCCAAATTCTTTTGAGAAATAGTTACAGGAATATAATCCTGAGTTCCCTAATTAATTTGGTATAATTAAATGGTATTATTTACTTGGTGGAAACTCTAAGACGATTTTTAGCTTTTGCAATTGCAGTACGGGACCGGACTTTATTCATGTTTTTATCTTTAAGGCGATCCTGCGCTCTTTTCATCGATTTTTTAGCACGTTCTACATCAATATTTGATACTAATTCTACTGTCTCTAAAAGGAGTAAAACACTTTCAGGCTGGATATCAGCAAAACCACCAGTTGTAGCATAAAATAATTCTTTGCCATCTTTTACCACTTTTACCTCACCAATTCCAAGGGCAACAGTTGCAGATGTATGTTTAGCCATTATACCAAATTTACCATCTGGAGATTCCGCTCTCACATAACTTACCTGACCTTCTGTAAAGATTTGGGTTGGAGTAATTATTTCAAGTTGAAAAGTATTAGCCAATTTTATGCCTCTGACAATTTCTTTGCTTTATCACCTACTTCATCAAACGTTCCTACATACGAAAATGCATTTTCAGGATAATCGTCTCCATCACCATTGAGAATGGCTTCAAAACCTGAAACGGTATCTTCCAGAGAAACATATCTACCTTCTACACCTGTAAATTGTTCTGCCACATAGAAGGGTTGTGACATAAATTTCTGCATTTTCCGAGCTCTTCCCACCGTTAACTTGTCTTCGTCAGAAAGTTCATCCATACCCAGAATTGCAATAATATCCTGAAGGTCTTTGTATTTCTGTAGTACACCCTGAACATCCCGTGCCACATTATAATGTCGATCTCCAATCACCCGAGGATCCATTATTCGCGAGGTAGAAAGTAGCGGGTCAACAGCCGGGTAGATACCAAGTTCTGCAATCTTTCGTTCCAAAACTGATATAGCATCCAGATGAGCAAATGCTGTAGCCGGAGCTGGATCTGTCAGATCATCAGCAGGTACATATACCGCTTGTACAGATGTAATTGAACCCTTTTTAGTTGAGGTAATTCTTTCCTGTAGGTCTCCCATTTCAGTAGATAATGTGGGCTGATAACCAACGGCTGAAGGCATTCGTCCAAGCAGTGCTGACACTTCTGATCCTGCTTGGGTAAATCGGAAAATATTATCAATAAATAATAGCACATCCCTTCCTTCCTCATCACGAAAATACTCAGCCATTGCTAAACCAGACAGAGCTACCCTTAAACGTGCTCCAGGTGGTTCATTCATCTGACCAAATACCATTGTGGTTTTATCAATCACACCTGATTCAGTCATTTCATTATATAAATCGTTTCCTTCTCTTGTTCTCTCACCAACACCTGCAAATACAGAATAGCCTCCATGCTCTGTTGCAATATTCCGAATTAATTCCTGGATTAAAACAGTTTTGCCAACACCTGCACCACCAAAGAGACCAGTTTTCCCACCCTTTGTATAAGGTTCCATTAGGTCAACTACTTTTATTCCCGTCACCAATACTTCTCTTGATGTTGAAAGTTCTGAATGAAGAGGTGCTGCCCTATGAATTGGAAGTCTTGATTTTGAACTAAAAGCACCTTTTTCATCAATCGTATTTCCCAACACATCAAAAAGTCGTCCCAATGTTTCTGGACCAACTGGAACAGTAATGGGATCACCCGTATCACTTACTTTTTCTCCTCTTGTTATTCCATCCGTAGTATCCATTGCAACAGTACGTACAACACCTTCACCTAAATGTTGAGCAACTTCTAAAACAAGTTTACCATCACCATTTCGATCAATTTCAAGAGCGTTCATAATTTCAGGCAGTTGTCCATCCTCAAAGGTGACATCCACTACTGCGCCCATTATTTGTGTTACTTTTCCAATCTTTGACATTTACTTTTCCTCTATTAGCTGAGTGCTTCTGCGCCACTTACAATTTCCAACATTTCAGTTGTAATTGATGTTTGACGCGCTTTATTAAATTGTAATTTTAAATCTTTAATCATATCATTTGCATTTGAGGTGGCATTTTCCATTGCCAACATTCTTGCTGCTTGCTCAGATGCATTTGATTCCAATAAAAATTGCCACATCTGGGTATTTAAATATCTGGGAATAATTGTTTTTACTACCTCTTCCTTGGAAGGTTCGAATAGCCTTTCAGGATTATAATCTGATTCTTTTGCTTCAAGATCATTACTCATAGGAAGAAAAATATCATTCTTAATTTCTTGCCGTGCGACATTTACAAAACGATTATAAATTACCCGTACCTGATCAACCTTTCCATTCACAAAGCGGGATATAATTTCTTCGCCAAATTTCATAGCATGTGTATACCTTAATTCATTCCAAAAGTCAATATAGTTAACAACGATTGGGTAATTTCTATTTTTAAAATATCCAAAAGATTTTTTACCAATACAAATGATATCTGAGTTTTCCATACCAACTTCATCAATTGCCCTGTGTGCTTCCCTGAGCACATTGGTATTAAATGCACCTGCCATACCACGATCTGCTGTAACCACAACAAAGAGTGTTTTTTTTATTTCACGTACATTTAATTCCGGCATGAGACTGCGATCGATTTCAGGAATGAGAGTATTCAGCAATTCTGCCATTCTACTAGAATAGGGGCGAGCCTTTTCCATATTTTCCTGTGCCCGGCGCATCTTTGCAGCAGCAACCATTTTCATAGCACTGGTAACTTGTTGGATACTTTTAACCGATTTTATTCGGTTTCGTATATCCTTTAAATTCGCCATATTTTAACCTAAAAATCCCTTTTTATAATCTTCAATGGCTTTTCTCAATTTCTTATTAATATCATCAGAAATTTCACCTACAGATTTTATGGTAGCAAGCATATCGCTATGATTGGCATTAATATGATCCAATAGACCTTTTTCAAAATCACCTACTCTCTTGTTAGGAATGTCATCTAATAAACCCTGACTACCGGCATAAATAATTACAACTTGATGTTCAACAGCCATTGGCACATACTGGTTCTGTTTTAAAATTTCCACCATCCGTTCACCACGGGTTAGTTGAGCCAGAGTTGCTTTATCGAGGTCTGACCCGAATTTTGCAAATGCTTCCAGTTCACGGAATTGTGCCAAATCCAATCGGAGTGTTCCAGCAACTTTTTTCATAGCTTTTATCTGGGCAGCACCTCCAACACGGGATACAGACAATCCAACATCAATAGCCGGGCGGATACCCGAGTTAAACAGATTGTTTTCCAGATAAATCTGACCGTCTGTAATAGAAATTACATTTGTGGGGATATATGCAGATACATCTCCTTCCTGAGTTTCAATTATTGGAAGTGCGGTAAGCGAACCACCACCAAGAGCATCAGAAAGTTTAGAAGCTCTTTCTAAAAGACGGCTATGGAGGTAAAACACATCACCGGGAAATGCTTCACGCCCGGGAGGACGACGTAATACGAGTGACATCTGTCTATATGCCACTGCTTGTTTTGACAAATCATCATAAATAATGAGTGCATGCTGACCATTATCTCTATAATATTCTCCCATTGCACAGCCAGAGTAAGGTGCAATAAACTGTAATGGTGCTGCTTCTGATGCATTGGATGTCACCACCGTTGTATATTCCATAGCACTATTCGCTTCTAATTCTGAAACTATACTGGCAACCGTGGATGCTTTCTGCCCTATAGCTACATAAATGCAAAATACTGGAGAATCAGTTTGATGCGTACTTTTCTGATTGATTATCGCATCAATTGCAATTGCAGTCTTACCTGTTTGTCTATCTCCAATAATGAGTTCACGCTGTCCCCTTCCAATTGGAATCATACTATCAATCGCTTTTATTCCTGTCTGAAGTGGTTGCGTAACGGGTTGACGAGCCATAACACCTAACGCTTTCCGCTCAACTGGTAATGTCTCTTTGGAATTTATAGGTCCCTTACCATCAACTGGCTTCCCAAGTGGATTTACAACTCTTCCGAGCATTTCAGGTCCCACGGGTACTTCAACAACTTTACCAGTTCGTTTTGCTAAATCACCTTCTTTTACCAAACGACTATCACCAAAAAGTACCAGACCAACATTGTCTTCTTCCAGATTTAAAGCCATTCCAAATACCCCGTTTGGAAGTTCCACAAGTTCAGAACTCATGACATTTTCTAATCCGCTAACTCTGGCAACACCATCACCTACCATGAGCACTTCACCCACTTCTGAAACATCTAAATCAACTTGAAATTTCTTAAGTTGCTGCTTCAGTAAGGATGTTATTTCTTCAGTTTTGATTTCCATAAAATCTCCAATTAGTAATTACTATTGATAAAGGGAAGCACCCAATTTATGTAACCGCGTGGCGATAGATCCATCAATTATGGTGTTCCCAATTCTAAATTTAACACCACCCATTATATCAGGATCAACAACAGCTTCCATCTCTATCTTCTTTTCAAGTTTTTTCTCAATTTCTAATGCAAGGTCATCCAGTTCATTATCATTTAAAGGGGTTGTAGTGAAAACTGTTACTTTCATAGCTCCACTTTTGGAATCAATTAAAAATTGAACCCTTTTGATAATTTCTTCAAGGATTTGAATTCGCCCATCATTTAGCAATTGAAATAATAGTTCAAATCCAAATTCTGAAAGGACATCTTTCAATACCACTTTTAGAATTTCGGATTTATTCTCTAATGGAATTCGACGACTTTGTAATAATAACCGTAAATCCGGAGAAGATTTATATGCAGTTAACAATGTATTGAGATGCTGTGATACTTCAGACAATTGTCCAGACTTCTCAGCAACTGCAAATACTGCTCCTGCATATTTGTTCACTTCTCGATTATTTTTCATCAGGAATTCCCGATTCCAGCTACTGTTTCTTTGATAAGCCTGCGGTTGTCTTCAGAGTCCAGATTTTTTTCAATAACTTTAGAAGCCGCTTGAAGTGAAAACTCCACTACCGTAGATCTGATTTCCTGAATAGCATTTGCCTTTTCAGATTGAATCTGTTTTTGTGCTTTTTCAAGTATATTACCAGCTTCTTTTTCTGCAGTTACTTTTATTTCTTCTCTTACTCTCTCACCTACCGCCTTACTTTCTGCAACTATCTTCTGTGCTTCTGCCTGTGCTTTCCGGATCATTACTTCGTAATCCTCTGCCACTTTATTTGCTTCTTCCTTGGCTTTTTCTGCAGATGAAAGTGCATTTCGAATATCTTCCTCACGTTTATCTAACGCCTCGATGAGCGGTCCCCATGCCTTCCATTTTAATATTGCCAATACCACAAAGAATGTGATAATAGTCCAAATGGTCAACCCAAAATCATAGCTGAGAAGCCATTTGTCCATCCAGCTTCCTTCATGAACGGCACCTTCGTATCCACCAGCCATGATTTGACCGACAAGAGTTAACGCAGTAAGTATTTTACCTGCTCTAACCATATTAATTGAACCTTATATTAAAGAACAACAGCCAAAATACAAACAACCAATCCGATAATTGCAACACCTTCCAAAAGGAAGAGAGGTAGATTTACGGTTGTTCGAATGTCACCAGCGGCTTCAGGTTGGCGAGCAGTTGCATGTGCTGCTGCGGATGCAAATAATCCAATACCAATACCGGCACCTATTACAACCATCCCTGCACCAATTGCGGCACCAAAAGCACCGTCTGCGGCCATAGCAAATGTGGTAGTGATTAATGCTGTAATTAAAAATCTCATTTTTAACATTCTGTGATTCTCCTTATTGTTTATTTATTGAAGTTACTTCTATTTATCATTTACTAAAATTTAATGCTCTGCATGAATTGCCATTCCAATGAATACTGAGGATAATAATGTGAATACATATGCCTGTACAAAACTGACAATCATTTCAAGAAAATATATACCTGTGTTAAGCAAAATGGATATAATACCGATGGGAGCTGAATTTAACAAAATTGGAAGTGCGAAAATTGCAACCATACCAATATGACCTGCTGTCATATTTGCACCTAATCGCATAGTAAGAGCAAAGGGACGTACAAACATCCCTAATATTTCTATGGGAATTAGTATGATTAAAACTGGTGCAGGAACTCCCCCTGGAATCATATTTTTCCAGTATCCAAAAAAACCATGTTTCATTGAACCCGCCACAATAATGGAAAAAAAGGTAATGCTCGCCAACCCCACTGTTGCCTGAAAATTTCCAGTTACAGTGGAACTGCCACCAGGTAAATAATCAAAAAACGGTATCATTCCCAGAAAATTACATACTAGAATAAAAATAAAATATGTGGTAATGAGAGGCGTCCACATTTTGCCATGACTGGCACCAATGTTGGGATTCACAATATCTTCTCGAATGAAATTCATTAACAACTCAAAAATATGACTTAAACCTCTTGGTTGGGCATCAATATTTTTTCTATATCTTCGAGTTCCCCAAACTGCCAATCCCACAGTAACAGCAGCCGCGAGCCATAACATGATCACATGTTTTGTTATAGACATATCCATCCCAAAAAGGGATAGGTTCAAATATGTATGGCTTAAATCATTTGTAACATGATGAAGAATAACTCCACCTAAGGATTCAGCATTTTGGTCAGGCATTAAATTTCCTAATATTTATCAACCTTCTTTGAGTTACAAATGCTTCTATAAAATGAAACATAATTAAATTAAAAAGTCCAGTTAAAATGAGGATAGTTTGAGTATTTTTTTCTGAAATTAAACTAAATATGTAAATGATTGTGCTAATAGAAAATATTTTTATACCTAAAATGATAAAATGATTTTTAATAATTAAGCCATCACAAGAAATGGTTATTCTATTTGCTGCAAATAATCCAAGGACTCCAATAACTGCTAAAATAATGTTCATAATTATAATCATTTTTTTAATACGTACTTAGATAATTCATACAGCCCAATTACAACACCAACCAATAAACCTATAATCAGCCAAAAATTTTCATTCCCTCTTTGTTGGTCCAGCCAATATCCCCCGAACCCAAATAGTCCTAAAGCTCCTAAAACTGAGTAGGATGCTCCAATTGCTTTTTGTAAACCGTTTTTATCATTGTCAGGCATTATAAAAAAAGCGCTAGTAAAAACTTAGCTCTGAAAAGCCAGTTCTTATTAATAAAAATCAAGTTTCTACTGTTTCAGATTTTGATTTTTTAAGCATACTACATACGCCATCGAATTTCGCTCCTTCTTCAATAGTCAAAATAGCTGCCTTCAGATTGCCAGTTAAAAAAGATGTATCACCCAAAGTTACTTTTTTTTCTACATCTAAATCACCATCTACTTTACCACCGATAGCTGCTTCTTTTGCCGAAATGTTTCCTTTGATTACAGACCCATTGGCTGTCCTTACAGCCCCATTTGACTGAATATTTCCAAATACTTTCCCATAAATTAGCAAACTACCAGAAACTTTTACATCTCCGTGAATTTCTAATTCTGGTCCTAAAATTGAGCTAGTCTTACTTTCTGATTTCTCTGATTGAAACATCTTTTTCTTTATATTTTGGTATCATTTCCCGAGGATCCAATACCTGATTATTCTTCCAAATTTCAAAATGTAAATGCGGTCCTTGACTTTTCCCCGTTTTGCCTACTAGAGAAATAACCTGTTTTTTCTTAACGTCATCTCCAGATTTTACAAATACTGAATCATTATGTCCAAAAAGGGTAATAAATCCGCCTGGATGATTAATAATGATTGTATTCCCTAAATCTTCACTATTTCCAGAAAACAATACCTTCCCATCAGCAGGAGCCCGAACAACATCGTGATTCTTAGCTGCTATATCAATACCCATGTGTTTATTTTCAAGGTGCAAACCCCGGGTTACATAACCATCAACTGGTGCTAAATCAGGGTATCCCATTTTATGAGAAGAAAAAAAACCAGTTAGAAAATTTTCATACGAATTCGAAGAATCTATAACCATACTATATTCTAAATCGTTTAAAATATTTTCCAATAAAATATTATCCTTTTCCAAATTTCTTAATTCGCGAGTTAATGGTTCTCTGTTTGCCAGACGCAAGCCCCCTATCGTTGCAAGCCATATAAGTAAAATTCCAAAAAACGAAGAAATGATTATTCCATTTTTTGATACCTGATAGGAACGACTATACTGGTTCCGATCAGATGCAACAAATATGGTATAATACTTCTTTTTCAATGCGATGACAGTCTGGAAAATTAGGGGGTTTAAAAATGGGTGACCAAATACTATTTATGATTCTTTTAATGACCCTGATATTATTTCAATTATTCGTTGAAGATCATTTTCAGAATAAAATTCTATTTGAATTTTTCCCTTACCCTGTTTACTCTTCTGAATAAATACCTTAGTACCAAGTTGTGAAATAAGTTCATTTTCAATATTAACAATATCTGAAGCCCTGGGATTAGCTTTTGTTACCTTTAATTCGCTTCTGAAAGATTCAGAATATTTCTTTACCAAATTTTCTGTGTCCCGGACACTCAAATTTTCTCTGATTACTTTTTGATGTAATGTCATCATTTGAAGAGATTTGCGTAACCCCAAAATTGCCCGTGCATGACCAGCGGTGATTTTACCTGATTTAAGGCTTGATTTTATTTCGGGAGGTAGTTTTAAAAGACGAAGTGCATTGGCAATTGTGGGTCTACTTTTCCCCACACGTTTAGCAATCTCATCTTGAGAAAGATCATATTTCCCACTTAAAATAGCATAACCTTCTGCCTCTTCAAGGGGACTCAAATCTACACGCTGAATATTTTCCACCAGAGCATATTCCATCATTTCCACATCAGCATCTACACTGAGGATATAAACAGGAACTGTTTCCAATCCGGCATCTTTCGCAGCCCTTAGTCGACGTTCACCAGCGATAAGTTCAAAGTTACCATTATTCAATTCACGAACGGTTATGGGCTGTAAAATTCCATTCGCTTTAATGGAAGAAGTAAGCTCATCCATTTGATCTGGATTAAATTCCTGTCTAGGCTGATTCCTATTAGGAATTATTTTGGTTATCGGTACAGCACCATCAATATGACTATCATCAGTGGCATATGATGGAATTAGAGCATCAAGTCCTTTGCCTAATCTTTTTTCAGCCATTATTATTTAAAAATTCAGTTACAAGATTCATATAATTATGCGCACCAGTGGAGGTGGCATCATAAAGTAAAATAGGCTTCCCATGACTGGGTGCCTCCCCAAGCCGTACGTTTCTTTTAATATATGTGTCGTACACTTTGTCACCAAAATATTCATGTAATTCCTGAACCACTTGGCGTGAAAGATTAAGCCTATGGTCATACATCGTTATAAGAATACCTTCAATCTCCAATTCCTTATTCAAATGTTTTTGCACCATTCGAATGGTATTTAACAATTGGGAAAGTCCTTCCAAGGCATAATATTCACATTGAATGGGAATAATTATTGTGTGGGCAGAGGTTAACACATTAATTGTTAAAAGCCCTAAGGATGGCGGACTGTCAATGATAATATATTTATATTTCCCTTCCACATCTACCAGCGCTTCCTTTAACATCCTCTCCCTTGAAAAAAGGCTCACCAGTTCAATTTCTGCACCTACCAATTGTGCACTAGATGGCACCACATCTAAAAATTCTAAATCCGTTTTCTGAACTACATCTGATAGTTTTGCCTTACCAATCACTACATCATAAATGGATTGTTTATATGAACCAATTTCAATCCCTACACCGGATGTGGCATTGGCTTGGGGGTCCATATCAATAAGGAGAGTTGGGGTTTCTGTTACAGCTAAATATGCGGAAATATTTACGGCTGAGGTAGTTTTTCCCACTCCTCCTTTCTGATTGGAAACAGCAATAATTTTTGTGTCAAATAATTTCATTGGTATGTAAAACGGGATGAAAATATACCGGGTTGTATGTTCACCGTGCAATGGGAACTAATTAGAACCCTGTTATTATTTTCTTATTTTCTCAATGATGAAAGTGGTAATTTATAACTCATTCAATGGGAGATAACCAAAATGGATACCATACAAATTACCCAATCTGTTGCTATTTTATGCGATGGGAATAATATCGAACGAAGCATACACGAAGAATCCAAATCCAACCACACCATGGTTAATTTTGATGAATTGGTTCCCCGATTATTAAATGGCAGAGGATTAAATCGCCTTATTTATTTCAGGGAAGGGAAGGCAATTTCAACCAAATTTGCTGAAAGGCTCCATGAGAATTATTACGGTGCTGTAATCCCTTGCCATAAATCTGCCGACATACCACTCTCCATAAAAGCTATGCAATTATCTTCAAAGGTAGATACAATTATAATCATGTCTGGTGATTCTGATTTTATTGAACTGGTTCGCCATTTGAAGGCAGAAGGTGTAAGAGTGGAAATTGCTGCAGTAAAAAGGACCACTGCTAGAATATTATTAGAAGAAGCATCCTATTTTCATGAAATTACTAAAGACGATTGGTTTGAATATAAAGCTCCACAAAAAAACAGAAAGGGAAAAGGAAAAAGGGAAAGTAAATAATTTAGTGGAACAGGTTATTCTGCATATAAATAATTAAGTCCCTGCAGTTTGGAGTACCTCACCTAATTCACCCTTACTTTCCATATCCATTACAATATCGCAACCGCCAATAAGTGCACCTTTAACAAAAAGTTGTGGAATAGTAGGCCAATTGGAATATTCCGACAGGTTTATTCTAATTTCAGGATTCTCTAAAATATTTACATCCTGATAGACCACTGAATGGCTATTTAAAATACTAACTACCCTTGCCGAAAACCCACACATTGGACGGTCTTTTGTACCCTTCATAAACAATATGATGGGCGTGTTTTCTATATCATGTATTATTTGTTCTTTCTGCGTCAAAACTTCCTCCATAATTTATTTTCCTCCAAAAATCATCTGTTAGTTTAATTGTAAATTTATAGCCAAATCACGTCTTAATCCTATAGCCTTTTGAAAACATATATGAAGCCAAGGTAGAAAAAAATATTGCAAATAAAATACTAATACCCAGAGACAGCTCATGCGATGTTTCTGCAATCCCAAGGGTTGCATATCGTAGTCCATTAATCATCCAATATAAAGGATTGACCATAGAAAATGTCCGCCAAAAATCTGGCAGCATGTCAATGGAGTAAAATACGCCACCTAAAAAAATAAGTGGCATAAAGAAAAAATTGGTAATTACCATAATGCTATCCCATGATTTTGCATATATACCTACAATAACTCCAGCACCGGCAAAAGCCCATGCCACAGAAATTAAATAAACTATGGTTAAAAACCAACTTTCGATTTGAAATCCAGTTAGAAAATATCCTAGTAATAAAACCAGAAAACCATTCACCACACCCCTTACGGTTCCTCCAATAATGTAGCTCAAACTAATTTCTAATCCACTAAGGGGAGTAATAAGGATGTCTTCTATAAAGCGTAAAAATTTTGCCTGCATTATGCTGGAAGATGAATTCTGGTAAGCGGGATTAATGACAGACATCATTACCAATCCGGGAATGATGAAATGAATATATTCCACTCCTTTTATTTCCCCAATTCGAGATCCCATAGCAGCACCAAAAACGATAATGTAAAGTCCTGAGGAAATAATGCTGGGTAATAAAGTCTGTTTGTATAAAAACATAAAACGCTTCACCTCTCGTTTTACTATAACCCAGAAACCCCTGCTAAACATTTAATAAATCTTCTTGAGTTTCAATTTTTTTCTCATCATTCTGAAGTGATTTCCCGGTTAATTTTAAAAATACATCCTCCAATGAGCTGCGATAAATACGAACATTTTCGATCCCCCCACCTTGCTCTGAAATTTGATTAATTACAGAAGCCATTTCTTTTTCAGGACGAACCATATCAACGTGAATTTTGTTATCAGTTATATTGAATTTCCAGGGGTTTAATTTCAAATCAGGAAGCTTAGATGTCAGGGTAATTTCCAATCCAGACATGCCATGAGCCTGTGTTAAATTTTCGGGTGAATTAGTAACAATTATATTGCCATCATTGATGATAGATATAGTTTCGCAAAGCCTTTCAGCTTCTTCTATATAATGGGTGGTTAGCAATATTGTTTTACCTTCTTTATTAATCCTCCGGAGGTAATCCCATAACATGTGTCTGAGTTCAATATCAACTCCGGCAGTGGGTTCATCTAAAATTATTATTGGAGGGTCATGAACAAGTGCTTTTGCAATTTGAACACGTCTTTTCATTCCACCAGAAAGTTCTCGAGCTCTGGAGTTTCGTTTTTCAGATAATCCAAATTGCTCCAACATGATGGTGGTTCGTTCTTTGGCTTCTTTATTTGATAACCCATAATATCCTGCCTGCAGTTCTAACAGTTCCCCAATGCTGAAAAATACATCAAAATTTAATTCTTGGGGGGAAAGCCCTATGAGTTTTCGAGCTTGTCGAAATTCATTTACTGAATCATACCCCATGATAGTTGCTGAACCACTGGTAATATTTACAAGCCCGGTTATAATACCAATTGTGGTGGTTTTACCGGCACCATTGGGACCTAAAAGCCCGTAGAATGACCCCTGTGGGATGGTTAGGTTTATGCCCTTTAGAGCTTCCAATCCGCCTTCATAAATCTTGCACAAGTTATTAACTTCTATTGCTGGAATCATTTCTATTTTAGAACGAGGGTGGCAACATTCTCAACATGTGGTGTATGGGGGAACATATCCACTGGCCGGAGTTTTATCAAATTATACTTTTCATTACACAATAATGCTACATCCCGCGCCTGGCTGGCAGGATTGCAAGACACATACACAATGCGCTTAGGTGATTTCTCTAATAAATCTTCAACTGTTTTTGCATGAAGCCCTGCACGAGGCGGATCCACCACGATAACATCAGGGGATTCTAAATCCTTTGCTTCGGTATTTTCACGGAATAGATTCTCAAGATTGCCCCCAAAGAACCACGCATTTTTAACCTTATTATGAATTGCATTTTGAATGGCATCCTGAACCGCTGATGGTACCAATTCAAAACCATAGACCATTTTTGCCTGTTTTGAGAGGTATAGGGAAATAGAACCTGTTCCACAAAAAAGATCGTAAACAATCTCAGTACCTGTGAGAGCTGATTCTTCTAAAATAATGTTGTATAATTTTTCAGCCTGTTTGGTATTTGTTTGGAAAAATGAATCTGCTGAAATCATGAATTCATATTCTCCTAGTTTTTCAACGATATTCTCATTTCCATGAAGAATAATTTGATGTTCACCAGTAGATACTCCTGCTTTTCGGGTGGTGATATTATTAACGATGCTGGTTATACGGGGAAATTTGGTTATTAGGGTATTGGAGATCGGGGATAGGAGTTCGGGGTCATCTCTACTAGTGACAATATTTACCATTATCTCATTGGTATTTGTAGCAACACGAATAATTACATGTCGTAGAAAGCCAGTATGCTCTCGAATATTATAGGGTTCTAAATCTTTGGTGAGCTCCTTAATACTTGTCAATATTTCATTGGCAATCTCTGTCTGAATATGGCATTCGTTAATATTTAGAATTTTATCCCAGCGCCCGGGAGCATGCAACCCTAATGCAAATTCTGATGGCTCTCTTTCCTTATCACTTTCAGGTACATATTCCTGATTCGAAAATGTAAATTCCATTTTATTGCGATAATGAAAAATATCATCACATTTTACTATGGAATCACAAGCTACATCTTTAAATCCACCGATGCGTCTAAAAACATCCTGCACTTGTAATTCTTTAGCTATTATTTGCTGCTCATACTCTAAATTTTGGAAGGTGCATCCTCCACAGTCTGCAAAATGTTCACATTTTACCGGGACAAAATGGGGGGATTCACTCAGTACTTCTAAAGACCGAGCTTCTAAATAAGATGATCGCTTTTTCGTTATTCGGGCAGTAACAGTTTGCCCAGGAATGGCATTTTTAACAAAGGTTATTTTTTCGTTTATACGAGAAACGCCCATGCCACCGAAAGCTAAAGATTCAATCTCTAATTCTACATCCATTCCCTTCTTAATTGTATTTTGTTCATTCATAAGGGGGAAAAGTTACAGCCATAATGAGAACATAATTATTTAAAATGTAAATATTTATTTCAAATTATAGGGGTTATAATCCTATGGATTTTTGGAATTCATTAATACCACCTTAAAAGGGGAGGCAAATGAATAAATATTTTTTTAATTTGGTTAATTACCCCGATTTTTATGTTTAGGAATACTATTAAACCTAACAACCAAGTCTCGCCAGTTGTCGGATTAGAAAATAGTTGGTTTATAGTGAAAACTCTAATCGATTAATAATTTCTTAATCCAGAAGATAATGCCTCAATTCTATCAGGCAATTTTTAAATACAGATGTTTTCCCAACTCTCTGGCATATTTTTCAAGTGTTGATAAACGGATGTCTTCAGCATGATTCTCAATTCTTGAAATAGCTGTTTTTTGGGTATCCATTTTTTGTGCTAATTCTGTTTGTGTCAATCCTGCTTCCTCTCGTGCTATTTTCAGCAGGGCTCCAATTTTAAAATTTTCATACCCAGATTCATATTCTAAAGCGAATTTCCCATCCGTTTTCTTGCGTTTCTCAATATATTTTTTTAAATCACTCATTTGTTTTTCCTTTTTAAAAATATCCGTTTTCTCTTTTCCCCAAGATTAATCTCTTTTAATGGTAATAAATTGGATTTTTTAGTAAAACCATTGGTTATTATTACCAAATCACCTCGATCAAAAAAACATAATAACCTTATATGAACCCTTCCCGATTTAATACGAATTTCCCACAAATCTTTTGTCCCAGCTAGTTTTTTCAAAAATTGCCTTGGTACTCTTTCTAATTCTTCAACCAATTGCAACACCCAAGTTACTTTCTGTGCCTGTTTGGGTGTGAGCACATCTAAAAATATTTTTACAGGAGACTTGCCCTCTTCTGTTTTGTAAAAGACGATTTCTCTCATTAGTATAAGTTAACATATATGTCAACATTGTTCAAAGTTATTTCTAAAACATCTTTTACATCCAAGAGAGCTGATAGGCAGGTGGGTGGTACTGTGCAACATGCTTTCCAGCTTGTTGAATTTTAACCTTTGAAAGGTTTTTATTTATTATGTGCTTCTAATTCTAGCAAAAACTGCTTCACATTTAGTCCACCGCCAAAGCCACCCAGTTGGCCATTGGTGTTGATAATGCGGTGGCAGGGAAAATAGAGATGCAAGGG
>Ga0209402_10002980_pt1 | contig 16500 bp, 19 predicted proteins | sample ArcticOcean_MG_C_3_FD_187437 | JGI IMG/M metagenome (GOLD analysis project Ga0209402, IMG submission 187437) | Marine microbial communities from western Arctic Ocean - ArcticOcean_MG_CB8_126 (SPAdes) (version 2) | ecosystem: Environmental > Aquatic > Marine > Oceanic | place: Arctic Ocean... | reverse complement strand
CTGCACCTCAGCTGTGCCATTAAACATGACATCAGAACCCACTATCTGTTTCCATCTACCAGGTTTCTTAAAGGCCTGATATGAACTGGTGACTTCTAATGGTATTGCTGTTGCACCATCATCTTGGTAAGAGTCAGGATTGAATATATAGATGTTATCATTCATTCTGATAAACATGTATTCGCCATAAGGCGCGATAGATTGTATATCGTACTGTGTTAAATATCTAGACCAAGCAGTTACTTTGGACATTCTAGCAAACGTGAAAACAAAGATTTCATTTGCCACATAACACATATATTGTCCGCCACCCGTATAGAACGCTGAACCAGGTTCTAGTGTTGCAGTAGTACCTACTCGGGTAGACAAAACAAGTCTAGCTCTTACTAGCTCATCTATTGGGCTTCCTACATCTGTATCTTGAAGGTTACCTGTATATATCTGCTGTCCTATTGATCTTACACCTGCGTCTGTTAGGAAGAACAAGTCATCACCCACTACTTGGATACCGTTAGGCCACTGAGATCCTACACTACCAAGAGTAGTTTCTATAGATACATTGGCAGGATCTACGTCAGTCCGCCACACTTGTGTGTTATCTGAATTGAACACAACCAATCTACCCTTGAAACTACCCAATGCAAGTGGTACAGAATCACCTATAGACTCTCGCCCAGTAGGCAAACCCGCGCTACCACCAGCATCGCTTGTTTTAGTCCAATCTGTTGGGTCACCAGAAGCCGAATAATGTATAGTGCCATCATTCTTTATAGCCCATACCTTCTCAGATACTATAGTAATTGAGTTGGTATTTGGGCAGTTAGCATCAGTTATAACAATATCGTTATACCAATGCCTTATAGTGCCGCTGGCATATTCGACAATAATATACAACTGATTATTGAAAACCTGAGCATCCCATACTTTAGCAACAGCATCGCCAGCAGCATCTGGATTGGTTAGTTTATGTACTGTAATTGCTGAATTAACTTTACCTGTCGTGCCCGTGCTAATGCCGTATCCACTGAGTACTGGACCTCCAGATGGGCTTAAGTGACTGACTACATGTGAAACGCCAGCAAAAATAAAGAAACCTTTGTAATCAGATGGCAATGATGTTGCTGTTAACTTATCTAAACCAGGCCTCTTTTTTACAGCAAAGCCAGTAGTAATATAAGCGTTTTTACACTCGACAAGGCGGTTAGCATCGGAAACCTGATCGGCTTTCCGAAGATCTATACCGCCTTCAAATCTGTCGAACGTGATAACTTCCATTTTACAAGTCAGATTCCCACTGGTTGTAAGCGTTTTCATAGGCGCGCTTTGGTCTAGGCCTATAACCCGCCGGGTAATCTATGATTGCATTTGTCGGTGGTTGATTAGGTGATGGACCTGTATGACCGTAATATGCTCCATCAATATCTATTGGATTCGGACGCATGCCACCGCCCATATTGTTTAACCACCAAGGACGCTCGCCGCCTCCATCAGATACACCGGCATCTGAATTTTGTGGTGTCATATTCTGCTCACTATTTAAGAAAGCGCCACCCATTGGATCTACTGTTCGCTGATCAATCAAGTCAACAGTTGCAGGCGTTATATTTGGCGTGAAATCAGCATCTATAAGATTATAACCCATATTCGTGCCAGTTTGACCATGTATTGGAGCTGGATTTCCGTATTGATCTAATCTTCCAGATTGACCAAATCGCTTGCCTTGAGTGGCATAGATTGCCTGCATAATCTCATAAGCAACCTGCTGTGCATTGTTTGTTGTATTAGTTCCAGTAGGATTACCATAAGCATCATACCCATAACCTGTTCCGCCAGCATCGCTAGATCCACCAAAGCCTCCTGACCCACCATAACCACCGATATCTCCGCCATCTAACATATTACACCTCCTAAATCATGGCGGCAATTTCAGTGCCGCGTCTTTTTCTAATGTAAGGATCACTAGGATCCGCCATAGGGTCATTACTATATGGATTTGTACCATAACCAGGAAAGAAATCTTCACTCATTGGATAACCCGGTCCAACATGTAAACCTGTCCGTGGATCTATGCCAGTAGCTATCCCTTTACGGGCTCCAAAACCTGACATTTTTGCAGATATTAAACCTTGACGCGCTTGTTCATCGTATGGACCAGTTGGATAACCTTGAGTTAAAGTATCATAATCATAAGTGAGAGGATCTGTATATTGAGCAATCAAACCGGCATTAAGTGCTTCTTTGTTTTGGAAGTTGAAGTTTTCTGTATTACCTACAAATGAACCCAATATACTACCTATGCCCTTTAGTAAGCCAACACCAGGTATCATGCTGCTAATATCGAACTTAGACATTGCCGATAATACTTCATCTGTAAATGATTTAGTTTCCTTAGCATTTGTTTGGTCTTTTGTAAGCGTGTTATTTGCTATACTAGTGCCAGCAAGACCAGGACCACCGGAGATTTCACCCAAACCGCTCTCTGCCGTTGCACCATCCATAGCGCCCGGAGTGCCAGCCATAGCGTCTGCTATATTGCCGCCAAAGCTTCCACCCATAACATTGCCATCACCGTCAAAGCCAATCATAATGTCACCTTACCTTTGTTGCTAAAATCTTATCTAGCATGTTTTCTATGGTTTCTAGTCTATACAGCATAACGTTTAGATTCTTCACAGACTTAGCAACCTCTTCTTGATCCCCTGTGAGCTTCTTGAGATTGTGTATCTCTATACCGCAATTCTTAGCTTCTGCTTCTAGAGCCGGTATAGCGCGTCCCTGGATGCCTGCTAGACGCTCTACCTCTGCAGAGAGTCCAGAAGCCCACCAGATTGCTCCACTTGTCTGTACAACAAGGAAGATAATTGCACTGAAGAACTTAGCGTCTATATTCATTTTCGTTTCTTCTTCGCCCTCTCAAGCGGTCCAGGTAATAGCCAACCGAGCACCATAGGCACTACGATTATCAATATAAGTAACCAACCTCCCATGCTGACGAGGTCTCCCAAAAGCGTCCAGAAGTTATCTGGGGCACAACTACCCGCTGTAGGCATGCTGTCTCCTTTCGATGGTGTCATTACGTCCGCAGCCACACTTGTCACAGAGGCACCGACCGCTGAGGCCAGTAGAACAGGCGCAGTCCCCGATGTCGCAATCGATGCAATCGCACCCGCGCCCAGAGATCCGCCCCCGATCAGCGCTGCTTTCTTTAGGCTGGTACATCCGGCAAGGCCGACCCACCAAAGAATAAGTGGTAAACGATAGTAACGACTACTAATACTACGATTACGGCTAAAAAGGGCTTTGATTTTGCCCAGTTTTTTAAAGTTTCCATTAAGTGCCCTCAAGTGTGAAAGAGTTACCACAACCACATGATTTAGTGTTTGGTATATCGAATTTAAAGGTTGGTGAAAATGGGTCATTTACCCAGTCCAGAGTTGCGAGTGATAAATACACCTCCGAGGTGGGATCTATTATAACCTTTTCGCTCAGCGAGATATCGTTCTCGCTTGCTCCATCTGTCTTCGACAAGCCCACGGTGAATCCATTGCAACCACCTCCATTGACCTCGATTCTTAAATATTCTGAATCTGTCAGTGTCTGGTTTATCCTCTCCTCGGCTAAAGGGGTAATGTTCATCGTTCACGTCTGTTTCCTAGATTGTCTATCTTGTCAGCAAGAGACTTTAACATATCCTTAATCTCCCCAAACTGCTCGCTATTTCTAGCGTTGTTTCTGTCCATCCTTTCAGACAGACTTTTTATGTCCATAGAGTTTACTACGGTTTCTTGTTCTATATCAGTAACGTAGGCAAAGAAGCCGATAATCGCCATGGCTGTAGCAATAATGTGGGAGACGCTTAATCCCTTACTTAGGTGCCAACCTCCACTCTGTCTACGCTCTTCGACCATTATCCTGCAACCTCCTTCAGTTTATCATTCAAATCTTTAATACCAGAAGATACATGGTTTTGCAGCACGAAGGGGAATATAGCATGAATAAAGCTGACAAGCGCCATAACGTTCAATTGTACTGATAGTTTCATAGCAAAACTTAAATGCTCGAAATAACTCATTTTACTGTCTTTTAGATGTCTCATACATCCTCCTTCGATGCATCTGGCTTCTTAGCTGGTAAGCTTTCAGTTTCTAAGGTTCTCAAGTGGTCTTCAGCCGACCAGAATATACAAGCTGAATCGACGCTGTTGTTGTGAAGTATAAAGGTACTGCTTGGATTATTCTTGTTTTCTGTGACATATAGCTGTATACTCACGCCAGTTCTTGCGTTGCTCAAATCTATAGCATGCACAGGTTTCTCGTTATAGTCATCAAGAAGCTGCTTCATAAGCAGCTCAGGACCACCCTTAGTGCATAGAACCTGTAGCGATACAACTGTGCGGAACATTTCTGGTTTCACCGCTTGTGCAGACCAAGAAGCCGCCAGTAATAACATTGCTAACAAATATATTAGTTTTTTTCTCATATCGGTTCCTTTACTTGAGGAGCGAAATAACCACGCTCTGTGTATCCAGAGAATGTTTCAGCAAAACCATCACGCCACTCTGCGAGACAGACAGGGAATGCCTCCGGCGCTATGATGAATGCGCCAACACTTATGGGTAAAAGCGACCATTTGACGAATGTAAAGATGCGCCAGAAAAACATTACATTGAACCGCCGCCAGAGGTATAATTGTTGCCCATAAAAATAACGCTAGTACCATCAGAAAAGACGGTGTAATAAGTTGTAGCAGCCGCCGTACCCGAAATCATGATGTCAGAACCACCATACTGCTCAAACGTCAAACCATTGCTACCACCAGTTTTGTGTAGGCAAGTAACAAATTTTCCAGTCCAATCCGCTGGGGTAGGCAATGTGACGGTATAAGCCGCACCTGTTGTGTCGTTACTAATAATTAAATGGTTGGTACCATCCAAGTCAGCAGCAGTCATTGTGAATGTGCTTGTCTTAGATACATGCTCCAAAACCACGTCTGAGGAGATTTGCCCAACTTTGATTTTAGTTAGCGCCATTACATACTCCTGATTTTAGTTGGTGTCATCATGGTGGTGCGCCACCAGATGTAAAGTCAAGGACATATACAAATGCTAGCCCGGCGCCTCTAGAGGCCATAGTAACTAAATCGTCTGCGGCCCTAAAGGTTGCCACCCACATGGACGTACCCGTTATGGGTCTATGCACTTTGACTTCTTTGTTATATGTCTCTACCCATACAGTTATGAACTGATTGGGCCAGTCTGCCTCATCAGGTAAGGTAATGATCAGAGGATCAGTCGCGCCAGTAGAGTCAACGTAGCAAAAGAGATGAGGAACGTCGGCGCAATCGGCAGCGGTTATGGTGTAACTATCAGTCTTGGTAATTGTTTTGTGAGGACTGTAGGTAGACCACGTTACATCTGCTCCAGTCCCTGCACTAGTCAATAACTGACCGGATGTCCCTGCCCGAGCGATCTTCGCGTTGGTTACAGTATTGTCACCCACGGTGGTGACTGACCCAGCCAGCCCCAACCAAATTATCTCTACATAATCGCCGACGTTCAACCCAGCCGAGAAAACTAATGTCGTGCTAATAGTGAACGAGTTAGTTTGTGAAACAAGTCCATTCACGGTTACGATGACAGACGCTGCGTTGGCTGCTGTTTCTGGCAATGCACCAGAACTAGGAAATGTAGTCTGGTCTGCTGTTGCAGTGTAGGCAACGCTTACGAATTTTGATTGAGTTACTTCATTACCTATGTAAGCCATCAGATTATTCCTTCGTGATCAGTGATTATCATTAGAGTCCAGCGTAGGCGTCCCAATTGGTTTCGATCAATTCCTGGACGTTTACGCCATCGCAGTGGACAACGATCACGTCACCGACCGCATCTCCATCGGTGGCAGTGTTGTAAGTTGAACCGTCGGAAGTCTTTATAGTCACATCGCCTGATGCCATAGCGACCTTTATAAGAAAACTAATTGTTTTCCCATTCCAATCAGCTACCGCTGGCATGGTGACGTTGTAATCGCCAGAAGCGCCCGTTCCATCGACATAGAAAGCCAAATGATTACAGTCAGCCATGTCAGCCGCTGTAATAGTGTAATCGCCAGACGACGCGACTTTGGTGAGGCTCTTGGTCCCAGCATCGACCCACGAGATGTTTGTGTATCTCAGTTTCGTCATTACAAGCCACCTCCGATGCCCGTGTAAGCCATCTGTCCCGCTTTGATTTTAGTTAGAGCCATTAGAGTACCGATCCCCCACCAGCAGTGTCAGTGCACTTGAAGACGTTAGTCCCGTTGGACACCACCGTTACGTACCCGGGAACGTTGATGATATTGGCGACTCCAGAGATGGTTCCACCAGCGTTATGTTTTAGAGTGGCGCCACCACTAGCCGTTCCTCCTGCGTCGTTGACGATCGTGATCATTTTACCGCTCATGTTAGCAGCTGTAGGACATTTAATATCGTACGCACTGCCACCCGCGGCAAAAAATACGACTAGGTGTGTGGTGTCTGCCATGTCAGCCGCTGTAATTTCGTATGCGGTTGTTATACCAGTAATTATTTTTATACCCAACGGTAATGTAACTTTCGCGGCGGTAACGGAATCGTCTGCCAACTTAGCAGTTGTAACTGAACCATCTTGTGGGATCATGGCGCTACCAACACTAACAATGCCAACCACCTCAAGTTCGTCTCCACTGACGAGCGTTTCCGATATGGTCAGATTTGATCCGGAGACTGAGATGTCAGGATCATGTTGCACAACACCATTAATAGTGACCCGTAGCGACGCCTCGCTGTCAGGTGCCCAGCCAAGTGCAAACGGGCCTGACCCAGTGGTCGATGTTGCGAACGTGATGCGCTTTATATCGCTCTCTTTAGTTACTGCCGAACCTATGTAAGCCATTAGGTAATCTCCAACACACTCAATGCTACATCTACTGTGTAGTCTGAAGTAACTTTGAAAAGATCACCAGTTTCTAATACAACTTTTCCGCCAGATAGTACCTCAAGAGTGCTTCCTGTTGGGATAGGTACTTGATATAACAATTTTGGGTTATCTGCTCCCTCTCCAGTTGTTGCTGCAGTTGTTACCTCAATATCAACCAAGGCAGATGACGAAGCATGCACGTTAGCTAGCATACAACCTATAACGATAGCAGTTGTAGAGCCAGGCACAGTAAAAACTGTAGCTTGCGACGTTACGCCTGTCTTGGTTTTCATTTTAAACGTATTAGCCATTTTGTTCTCCTAACCCAATGCTATAGACATTGCAACAGCGGTTCCGGCTGGATCGCCGGCTGTACCACTAGATGCTGCTGTTAATCTTCCTTGTGCATCTACTGTTATACTAGCAACCGTATATGCACCTGGCGTTACTGCGGTATCCGCAATATAAGTTGCGGCTATGTCAGTACCTTGCCATACACCAGTACCTATAGTTCCCACTGTGGTTAGATTCGCCGCTGTAGTTACAGAAGCTTGAGTTGCACCGAGGGTTGTTATGTTTGTAGATCCCGCCCAAGTGCTTAACGCAGTATTCTCCACATTATTAAGACTTAAATCTGTTTTAGTTTCTGAAAAACTACGACCTTCTAAACCGCTGGCAGTGAACTTAGCGTAATCATCATCTACTACACCAGAAACGTCTACCACAACGCTATTTGTATCGGCTATTCCAAATGTTAACGCGTTCTGCTTAGCATTCCAAGTAGATGCAGAAGCTACATAAGCATCTGCTACTGCAGTGCCTGTCCAAGAACCTGCCGTTACAGCGCCAACATCACTAATAAGGAAGTTGGAACCAGTATCTTGAATCAACTTACCTGTAAGAGTATCAAACCTAGCTACCGAATTGTTAACAGCGCTAGATGGTCCTACAACGTCTCCTGTACCACCCGCTGCTCCACTACTCGCGGAGGTTATCCTACCTTGCGCATCTACAGTAAGGCTAGATAATGTATACGAACCAGGCGTTACTGCAGTGTCAGCTAAGTAACCAGCTGCTATATCTGTTCCTTGCCACACACCGGTAGTAACCGTGCCGATAGTAGCTAGATTCGCTGCACTTGTGATTGCTGCTTGCGTAGCTCCGGTCACGGTAGCGGCTGTACCACTAGCGTCACCTGTAACGTTGCCAGTTAAAGCCCCAACAAAGTCAGTCGAAGTGACCGATGTAAGACCAGTTAATGTAGTATCTAGATTCACAGTAACTGTACCGCTTGTTCCGCCACCATTCAAATTAGTGCCAGCAGTTACTCCTTCTATATCCCCAGCTATAGTAGCCCAAGTGCCATCGCCTCTCCAATAGGTCGAAGAACTCGCTAAGGTTCCACTATTCAAGTTAGCTACTGCCAAATTTCCTGTGATGTTCGCAGACGTTCCGGTTGCATTACCTGTTAGTGCTCCTACGAAGTCCGTAGAAGTCACTGATGTTAATCCAGTTATAGTTGTATCTAGATTCAGCGTTACCGTACCGGTTGTTCCACCGCCGTTTAAGTTCGTACCTGCAGTAACACCATCAATGTCTCCAGGTGTGCCGCTACTAGCAGCTGTGATTCTACCCTGTGCGTCAACCGTTATAGCAGCAGAGGTATATGCACCAGGTGTGACGGATGTATCTGCTAGATAACCAGCAGCAATGTCTGTGCCCTGCCATACACCAGTCCCAATAGTTCCTACAGTAACTAAATTAGCAGCGCTAGTTATAGCCGCCTGCGTTCCGCCGGTTACAGTGGCGGCCGTGCCGCTTGCGTTACCAGTTACATCACCAGTTAAAGGCCCAGCGAATGCTGTGGCAGTCAGTGTGCCAGCATCAGTCAACGTTGCTGTGGAGGTTTGGATAACCTTACCGGTCGTTCCATTAAAGCGCGTTAGTACTTCATCTACAGCAACTCCTGGTCCAGTAACGTCGCCAGAACCTGCGCCAGTCCCTGGAGCGGTCTGTGCTATGGTTATAGTACCTGCACCGTTTGTGATTGTGACGTTAGCTCCCGCTGTCAAAGTTGATTTAGCCAAGGTATTGCCAGTTGTGCTACCAACTAACAACTCACCATTAGTATAAGATGTTTGCCCAGTACCACCTTGGTCTACAGCAACTGTCGTACCTTCCCAAGCTCCTGTAGCTATTGTGCCTAAAGTTGTAACATTGGTGGTTCCTGCCCACGTACTGAGCGCTGTATTTTCTACGCTACCTAAACCTATATCAGACTTTACTTCTGAAGCGCTACGACCTTCTACTGCTGTTCCATCTATTCTTAAGAAGTCATCGTCTACCACGCCGGTAGAGAATTGCGCAACATCATATTGAGATATACCAGCAGCAACAGATAGTTCTGTGCTAGTAATTTCTAAACCGCCGTTAGTCATCAAATCAGTGCTAAACGCAGTTCCTGTTAGGTCAAGTCCATCACCTGCCGTATACGTTGTATTTGTATCTGGTGGAACTTGCCATGAACTAGAGTTGTCGCCATCTACGCGTAAGAACTTAGTTGTTCCTGTCTCACTAGTTGACAAAATAGCAGAACCTTCATAATTAGTAGCATCAGCCAAATCGAAGGCTGGTGTAGTATCGGTTGCACCAAGAGCAACGGACACACCACCATAACTTACAGAGTTGCTAGTGAGAGCAACGCTAGGTTCAGGTCCAGTACTATTTGTAACGGTAATTCCTGACCCACCCAAAACAGCAGTCAAATCACCAGCGGTTCCACTACTAGCTGCTGTCAATCTGCCCTGTTGATCTACCGTTAATGTAGCATGATTGTAAGTGCCGGGAGTCACAACGGTGTCTGCTATGAAACCAGCTGCGATATCAGTGCCTTCCCATATGCCAGCGCCTATAGTTCCCACAGTGGTTACATTTGCCAATGTAGTTATAGTTGGTTGTGATGCATCAGTTACTGTGGCGGCTGTTACTGCAGTTGTAGCTACAGTGGCAATTGCCGCGGTCCCCGTTAAGTCACCAGTAACATCACCTGTTACATCGCCGGTTAAATCTCCAGTGACATTACCTGTTACATTTCCAGTAATATTGCCAGTCACGTTACCAGTTAAAACTCCTATAACGTCACCTGTAACATTCCCCGTTACGTTGCCGGTTAGGTTACCAGTCGCATTACCTGTTAAACCACCAACAAATGTCGTTGCGGTAATAACACCAGCATCACTCAATGTAGCATTAGAGTTCTGTACTGTTTTACCAGTCGTGCCATCATACTTTGCTAGAGCATTATCTGTTGAGGTGATTGGCCCAACAACATCTCCAGTGCCTGCTAAAAATGTAGCTGTCCAACCGACGCTGGCATTATAGGTCAAAGCATTGCCAGTGGTGGGAGTCATAGTACTATCTGCGTCATCTAAATCATTCAGAGTGATAAGTACATTACCAGTTCCATCGAAAGGATTACCAGCAATATTGCGAGAAGTTTCCAACGCCGTAGCTGTACTTGCATTGCCTGTCAACGCTCCTACCACAGATGTAGATGTTACAGAGGCTAATCCTGTTAGCGTAGTATCTAAGTTCAATGTAACACCACCAGCAGTACCACCACCATTTAGGCCGGTACCCGCTGTAACACCCGTTATGTCACCTGTTAACGGAATAGTAGATATCAATGCTTTTTTAGTTGAATCATCAGTTACATCATGTACAATAACATAATCAGATGAAATAGGAGTTACAGTTGATAACTCTGCTAAATCTAACGAGATTGTAGCAACTGGATTAGCAGAACCGTAAGCAGTTGTTGTTTTATCTAGACCATCACCAACCTCTACACCGCTGAGCACAAAATCCCTTAAAACGTTAGCACCCAACTTTTCATCAGTTAATGGTGCTTCTTTTGTTAGATAGAAATAATCAGTCACCGCTAACCCAGATGCTGGGCGAGCCGTCATATCAATTACTTTTTTAGTCGCCATGTTACCCTCTAAGTAGAAGTAGCAGTTACTAGGTATGTGCCTGCGCCAGTTGCAGGTGTGATGGTCGTGCTAGATGCTATAATGTTTGTTATCTTTTGAGTAACGCTAGAACTGAGTTCTTGTTCAGCGCTAGACACATCAAGAATAAAGCTAGATGTACGCTTAACCCTACGATGCCGTTGTGTTAGTGCAGCTCTAATACGACCTAGTAGAGATTCTAATTGACCAGCGTAAATCTCATAATCTGGTTGTCTATAGTGCGCCTTCATCGTTGTTATACCATGCAATAGTATAAGTTGAGGTTCTACAGATGTTAGATCAACATCATCTTCGAATGGCTTTAAACCAGAATTGTATTCTAATCTAATATCATCTGTGGATGTGTTTGGAGCAGGCCACAACTCTAGTTTAGGGACTCCGCCATCTTCTAGAATATCCCAACGCTGTGGCGTTGCTGTGTTTATAGATTCAAAGTTATGCTCTGCTGCAGAGATGCCAGAAGGTATAGCGTTATAATTCTCTTCACCGCTACGCTTCACAGAAACGACAATTGGTTTACGGAGGTTGCAATCGGCGGGTACGTTGTATGTAGTTTGATTCTCTACAGTTTTACCAGGTACTGTATCATTGATCTTGTTAGTTAATACGTCACCAAATTCATAGAATAATTGTTCTTGCCCACTACGTAGCGCGGAATTAAGTAAAGCTTTTTGGAGTATAGCTCCAGAACCTGAGGCGCTAAACCCTAGTCTTTGAGCTAGTTCAGTTCTTAGACTCAGCTGTGTTCTTGCTGCCATTTAATACCTTTTCCTTGTCAAGAATCCTGTTAATCGACATTTCTATACCGTCGGTAAAGCTAGATCCAAAAACGGCTTTAAGTTTATCGGATCCATATACATCTAACATCCTCTTAACTTCACTTGGCACATCTTCGAATTTATGTGGATTTTCTGTTTTTCCAACTACGTCTATGTTCTCGTTCCCCCAATCATTAACGAATATCGGTAATTCATGTGCTGGGAATAATTTCTTGTACGTTGAAAACTGATCTTTTGTAATTGAAACCTCTATAATTGGAATAACTCCAGACATATTATTTCTCCCTTAAAGAAAACCAGAGGGGGGCCGAAACCCCCCTCCGTACATCGGTGTTACGCACCTGTAGCCATAATGCAACCATGGCAGCCCATGCGATTAGCGGTCAGACCGCCTCTCCATGTCATACCCCAGTAGTAGTTATAACTAGTGTGAGCGCGCGGTGGTTTACGAGCAATCATATCATTACCTTCAATCGGACGAAGCGTCAGATGTTTGGTGTTGATAAAATAACAACGTTTCTTCCACAGAACGTCAGTACCATTACTTGGTGTCGAGCCAGAAATTGTATCGATATCATCGAATACTGGATCCCAAATAAGTGGTAATCCCTGAAAGAATAGACCTGTAAAAGTACCGCTATCTTTAATTTCTAGCGATGGGTCCATATTCCAAGGTGCACTAGAAGAACCAGGCTGTACAGCGTAGCGAGACTCTTTAGCATCTGCAGCAATTTCGAACGATTTAATGAAGTCAGTACCGCAAAGAATAAAGTCAGGACTTCCGCCGTTCTTCTGACACTCGCGCCACATAGTGTGCATCGGTGCTAGCAGTGCAGCACCAGCATAACCAGTAGGACTAGTAGTATCGAACGTATTCAGACCACTACCCGTATCAAAGTTATTGCGCCAGTAGCTGTTAGCCGCACGATCGATACCACCAACGGTACCAGTGCGAGGATCAAAAGAAATTAGAAAATCAAGACCATTCAAAGTCTTAGTAATCGTACCAGGATTTCCACCAACTGCTACCGTGCCATCCATGTGCAAGGACTGATCGAGGATCTTCTCGAAGCCCAGTCGTAGAACTTCCATTGCCTCGTTAAAGACATTAGTAAGCTGCACCAAGCTAGCATCGCCTGAGTTGCGTGGGGATTGTGAATCACCGATAAGAATACCATTACCAAGTAAGTAGTCTTCAGAGAATGTGAAACCGTCATGTGCCGAGTTCCACGGAAAATAAGCCTGTCGGACCGTATCTCGCGTGTTATAGCCAACCGTTTCTGAAGTGTTTTTGGAACCATCACCAAACCACTCAAAATAGTTACCATAACCCGTTCGAATCTGCTCGACGATATTTTCTTTACCGCCACCCCATGACTTTTTCTTAGCCATTAGAGCTTTTAGCAGGGGTCGCTCCGTAGCGACCTGATCGATAGGTTTATTCTTCAAATAGTTCTGAAGAGCTACATATCCTAGTTGGGTAATGTCATCAGCATGTAAAGCTGTGTTTGAAGCCATTTACCGTTACCTCCGGTTATGTAGATTTATTGGAACAGGGTTGACCACACGAAGGTCAAATACGTGCTACTGGTGATGAATCCAGCTTACATCTAAAACCTGTCAGTTACGCATGGCATCTAGATGCGCTTGTAAAAACTCAGGCGTTACCTCTGCCTGTTGTAAATCACGAACATTTCCAGTGCCACTATTGCCGGAACTGGGTGCTAGGGGCCCAGAACGTCTACTAGCTTTGCTTTTCGGTCCGCCGGCTACACCCATACCTCTCGAAAGCATTTGATACTGATTCTGCAAAACCGGAAGCCACTGATCAGGTGGAACATCCGACTGAGCAAGTTGAGTACCCATCTCTATCATTATATCCTTCTTTAAACTATAATCGGGATCTTTTTCAGTCAAATTATTTTCCCATGCTTCTATATTCTGGAAAGCAGTATTTTTACCAACCTCCATACTCTGCATCATCTGTGTTTGTTGTTGGTTATGCTGCTGAAAATTACTACGTGCTTGGTGCATGGAATTCTGAGCAATTCTTTGTGAAGCTAATTTATTAGCCCATTCTTCGCTCATTTCAAGGTTTTCAACAGCACCGCTAAGATCTTCAAAATCAGAAAAATTTGAAGGGGCATTGTCTTCTGTCTGAACGCCTAATGTTTTAGCAATTTTATTAGAGAATTGATCGAGCGCTTTTAGAGAATTAACAGCCGTGGCATAATTGCCAGAATTCAAACCCTTGAACATCTCTAATGCCCAACCCAATTGTTGCGGATTTGTTGTACTTCCTTCTATAATACCATGTAATTGATTGTTACCTTGCATCATAGAATTATATTCTTGTTCTAGATTATTAGCTCTATCTATCCAATGCTTGAAGCGTTCTTGAGCTTTAGGTTTTAGATTGTCATAAACATCGATATCCTCTGAAGCTAAACCTTCTGTCTCTTGAACTCCCTTGCTTGTTTGAAGTTCTTCTTCTGACTCTTCTGCAAGATCAAGTTTACCCCTCGTGTCTTGCTGCGCGTCCTCAGCTTCTTGGTAAGTGGGAGCTTTAACGTCTGATTCTGCTGAGAGTTCTGGTCCTGGCTTGTCATCAACAACCTCCTCTGCCGTATCTAGTGAAGTCTCTTCTACTGGATCATCTTGATGTATTTCATCAAAAGCCTGTGACATTACGTCATATGTGCTTTCTTCAACTTCCGTCGCTTCCTGCGCTTCAGCCATTAATATTCTCCCTGTGGTGCTCTGTGTTGATTTCTAGATCGCTGCATTACGCGATTATTAGGCGCATTCATAACCTCATTAGCGCCCTGTGGCGGTGGAGGTGGTTGTACAGCAGGAGGCATACCTTGCTGCTGCTGTCCTTGTCCCATAGCCTGTTGCATCATCATATTCTGTTGCATAACCTGCTGAACCTGCTCAGGCATAGGTGGTAGGAATTTAGATATATCAATTCTCTCATCAAAGCGTTTGAATGTCTCCTCTATTAACTGAACATACGGATTAAATTGATCTGGTACTCCAGATTGCCTCATCATCTGTACCATCTGAATGTTTTGCATTAAGATTGGCATCAGTTCTATCCAACGCATTTTTTCAGCGTTCTTATCCGGCATGCCAGTACTACCAGCAGCTATATTAATAAAAACGGAATCATATAATTGCTGTTTATTAAGCACAGGCCAGAATGCCTGCGGCCCAGCAATCGCCATAGCTCTCTCAGGTGGTATCTCTTGTAGCAGCACCTCTGAAGAATACCAAGCAATGTCTCTTAACCAATCTTCTGTGATATCGATCTTCTCTTGCATCCTAGAAGCCATACCTTCTTGCTGTATGTTAGCTTCAGTTGCTGTCTTGGCTCTCATAATACCACCACGCTGTGCATCACCTAGACCGCTTATCCACTCCATATCTGTGCGTATAGGTGTAGTATCATATACTACTGGATTCATTGGCGGTGTCTGCACGGGTTGAAATACTTGATTAACACCCAAACCTGATGCGTTAATCATAGCAATCTCACCTATGGTAGCATTGCTAAATACATCAATATCTTCTTCGTTTACTCTAGATGCATCTGCCACATAGAATGGGGCCGATAGTTTCCTATGCTCAGCTAGTTGTTCTCTTACAGTGTTATACTCATCCTGCAAGTTCATCATTAGCTCAGTTTCTGAAACAGGCCATTCTTGTCCGTCTATCCAGTTTAAGCCAAGCACGAAGTATGGGAAAAACCGTTCACCCATTTTTGTTGGGACAAATGGTTCTTTACACCAGGTATCACTACCCTCACACCAAGTATATACTGTCTGTGTCGTCTTGTCCCAGTACTCCCAAACAGCAATGGCTAAGTTAATATCTTCCTCGCCACTGTACATTGAGGAGTCTTTATTCAGTCGATTAGCTATACCCTCTGTAGTGCGACGATAAATAGTATATTTTTCAATATCTTTTTTACTCTTCTGAAAGCGCTCCATAACATCAGTGGGCGTCATCCAAGTAACATTAGCGATCCATCTAGCTGAGTTGTAGTCTTGCAAAGAATCCAAAGATGTATCCATTCTGAAATCTTCAGGGCGTACAAAACCTAGATTCAAACCTTCTGTTTGCATTACCTCAACCCTTTGCGATAAAGAGTTTATTGTCATCTTGATCTCTTCTACTAACTCGTCTTTGTCACCGTGGTAACCATCACCATCCTCTAATTGCTTTATATCAGATTGTATCTTAGCTAGACTATCTTGGGCATCATTAAACTCTCTACTAATTAACGGATCTTTAAAATAGTCTCTTTGATACGTTACCTTAACGATACCAATCTTACTAGTCATACATGAACGCAATACTTGTTTTGCAACTTTCTTAAGTTTAGCTTTTGTCAGAGATTCGTTTAAGATTATCTCTAATGTATTAGCAAACAAATCAGCTACTCTGTACTGTGAGCCTTGAGGATCAACATTCAAACCAGGTCTTATTTTTATTTCTGGATTCTTAGAATAGATGTGAGGAAGCAAACCCTGTAAAGTTGCGTGGATGATATTACCCTTTATTAACCTACCACTCTGACCGAAAGCTTGCTCAACCGACATTCCCTGTGTTCTACTATTTGTTCTACCAAGAGAGTATTTTCTAGCTGACTCTATCTCTTTGTATCTAGCTTTCCACTTTTGATAAGAAAGCTCAACATTCTTTTGGTACTTCCTTATTAAACCCTTAGCATCAGCTGGTATACCCGCATCTG
>Ga0209402_10002965_pt1 | contig 16544 bp, 24 predicted proteins | sample ArcticOcean_MG_C_3_FD_187437 | JGI IMG/M metagenome (GOLD analysis project Ga0209402, IMG submission 187437) | Marine microbial communities from western Arctic Ocean - ArcticOcean_MG_CB8_126 (SPAdes) (version 2) | ecosystem: Environmental > Aquatic > Marine > Oceanic | place: Arctic Ocean... | reverse complement strand
AGATTTTAATATGAATTGGGTGTGGGAACAATATGATTCACAAGTAATGGGAAATACAATACACGGATTACAAAAAGATCCTGCTATTGTGCGAATACCTAACAGTAAAAAAGGAATTGCTATAACATCTATAAGCAATGCTTCTTTGTGTAATCATAATCCTAGAATGGGGGTTGCTTCTATTATAGAAATCTGTTATAATAAGTTAAAAGATGTGGGTGCTGTGCCACTAGGCATTACTAATTGTTTAAATTTTGGAAATCCTGAAAACGAAAATGTTATGTATGAATTTGCTAGAACAGTTTTAAGTATGGCGGAAACATGCAAAAAATTAGAGTTTCCTGTTGTTAGTGGCAATGTAAGTTTTTATAATGAAACATCTGGTAATGGAATTATGCCGACTCCGGTAATAGGCGGAGTTGGATTAATGCTATGAAAACATCAATAATAATATTTCCTGGTAGCAATTGCGATAACGAAATGGAACGTTTTTTGTGCAATTATACAGGTATAAAACCTATTCGTGTTTGGCATAAAGAAACTCAATTGCCTGATGTAGACTTATATGTATTACCCGGTGGATTTAGTTATGGAGATTATTTACGTGCCGGTGCATTAGCACCTCTTAGTCCTATTATGAAAGAACTTAAAAAAACAGACAGAAAAATATTAGGTATTTGTAATGGATTTCAAATACTATGTGAAGCAGGATTATTACCTGGCACGTTACGAATAAACAAAACACAAAAATTTATATGTAAACCTGTATCAGTATGTCAAGGATCTACAAATTATATAATACCAATAGCGCATGCTGAAGGTAATTATTATCATCCCAACCCATCAAAAATTAATATTGAATTTACATACGCTGAAGATATTAATGGATCAACAAATCACATAGCAGGAGTTTCTTATAATAATGTATTAGGAATGATGCCTCATCCAGAAAGAGCATTTGAAACTTATCATTGTTCACAAGATGGGATTAAAATATTAGAAAATTTTTATGGCAGATGATCAAAAACTAATTAAAGAGATTTCCAAATATTCCGATCAGATTGGGGGATTTGCTGGAAAATATGGAAACCTAGTTGCAAGTTGTGATGGCGTGGGAACAAAAATATTATTGGCCCAAACTGCAAAAAATTATCATAATAGACCATTGCAGTCCATAGGCATTGATTGTGTAGCAATGGTGGTTAATGATTTGTTGTGCAAGGGAGCTAAACCTAAATTTTTCCTAGATTATTTTGCTGCTGATCGTATTAGAGAAGATGAATTTTATGAAATATTAGAAGGAATTCATGAAGGATGTGTGGAAAGTGAAATGGAATTAATGGGTGGGGAAACCGCAGAATTAAATGGTATAATTACAAGTGATGCTTTTGATGTTTGTGGATTTGGAGTTGGATTTATAGTTGATGAATTGCCTAAAGATAATATAGTAGTAGGAGATTCAGTAATAGGACTTAAATCATCTGGATTTCATTCAAATGGTTTTACCATAATACGTCAATCACTTATGGACCAAAATTATATGACCACTCGTTCAAATGAGGATATGATAGACAATTTTTTGGAACCTACTAAAATATATGTTAAAGATATCGAATTGATTAGAGAATCCGGCATTAAAATAAAAGCTCTAGCTCATATTACAGGTGGAGGTTTCAAAAATGTAGACAGAATTCTTCCAGACAATTTAAAGGTTGAGTACAAACAATCAAATGGATATTATTCTCATCCTCATCATTTTGAATGGATTCAATCTAGAACAAATATGTCAAAAGAAAAAATGCGCAATACATTTAATTGTGGTATAGGAATGGTTATAGTATTATCACCAGAAGAGGTTGAAAAATTACCTGTAGATTCGATACATTTAGGAGAAATAGTATGATAGGAATATTGTTAGGAAGTGAAAGTGATTGGGAAGTGATGTTAAATTGTTCTGAAAAGTTAGAAGAATTTAATATTCATCATGACATGGTAGTTGCATCCGCACACAGAGCACCTGAAAAAGTAACGGAACATATAAAAAAGTGGGAAGAACTTGGATATAAAATTATAATTGCAGCCGCAGGAATGTCAGCCGCTTTACCTGGAGTAGTTGCATCACAAACAAAGTTACCTGTTATTGGGGTACCTATGAAAAGTGATTTAATGGGCATTGATAGTTTGTTAAGTATAGTACAAATGCCTAAAGGTGTACCTGTTGCATGTATGTCAGTAGGCAAGCATGGCGCAATTAATGCGGCGCTATACGCAAAACGTATATTAGACATGATAGTTATTGATACACCTTATGGAGCATAATGATAGAAGTTAAAGTAAGTAATTCACTTAAAGTCATTGGCGAATTTACATTAATTCATAAAGACGGAACTGAAGAAGTTATTAATGGAAAAAGATCATTTTGTAGATGTGGGCGATCACAAAACCAACCATTTTGTGATAATTCACATCGCATAGAATTAGAAGGAAGAAAAATAGAAGACGAGGAGTCGCTGTTCTAATGAGAATAAAACCAGATATAAAACTAGATTTTAACGATGTGTTGTTAGAGCCAAAACGATCTACTATATCTAGTAGGCGCAGTGTAAATTTAGAAAGAGAGTTTATATTTAGGCATTGGGACGAATCTGCTCAAACATGGGCAGGTACTCCTATTATGTCATCTAATATGGATGGTGTAGGTACTTTTTCAATGGCAATGATATTGCAAGAATTTAATATGCTTACTACAATTAGAAAGCATTATACATTTGATAATTGGAAAGAAGCAGTAGATAAAGGATTACGTTTAAATAATGTAGTAGTTAGTACTGGCACTAATGCTATTTGGGAAACTGATGCGAAAGATTATGCAACTGCAAAAGCAGTATTAACTCAATGGCCAGAAGTTAAGTTTATTTGTATTGATGTAGCAAATGGATATCAACAAAATTTTGCGGATTTTGTTAAACATGTGCGGGATGATTTTCCAGATAAAATCATCATTGCAGGTAATGTTATTACAGCAGAAATGACAGAGCAGTTATGTATATCGGGAGCAGATATAGTCAAATGTGGCATAGGTCCTGGTAGTGTATGTACAACGCGAGAACAAACTGGAGTTGGTATGCCACAAGTAAGTGGTATAATGGAATGTGCTGATGCCGCACATGGATTAGGTGGGCATGTAATTGCTGATGGTGGATGTACAGTACCAGGAGATGTAACAAAAGCATTTGGCGCTGGAGCAGATTTTGTTATGTTAGGCGGCATGTTAGCATTTCATGAGGAATGTGAAACGGAATTAATCGATGGTAGATATGAATTTTACGGAATGAGTTCAGACCGTGCAAAAGAAGTGCATGGATCACGAAAGGATGGTTATTCAAGCACAGAAGGTAAACAAATTATAATAGAGTCTAAAGGACCAGTTAGAAATACAATAAAAAATATTTTAGGTGGACTTAGAAGTGCATGTGCAATGATTGGAGCACGAAGAATAAAAGATATACCAAAATGTGCAACTTTTGTTATGGTGAATAGTCAACAGAATAAAATTTATGAAAAATAAAGTAACAGTAATTGGAAATGGGGGGCGAGAAGATTCACTTCGTTGGAAATTACGACAAGAGGGTGTAGAAATTATGTATGTCTCCACGTATAGTGCCCAGGATTACTTGACAGTTATAGGTCCTGAAGTACCTATTGCAGAAGGACTTACTGACGAATTAGAATCTAAAAATATACCGGTGTTCGGACCTTCGAAGTTGGCGGGAAGATTAGAAACAAGTAAATTGTGGGCTAAGCAATTTATGCAACGCCATGATATTCCTACTGCAAAATGGACAACACATTCACGTGAAGAAATAACAGAAGCAATAACAAAAAAACATGGGGGATGGTGTACAATTGTTATTAAAGAGGATGGGTTGTGTGGAGGAAAAGGTGTCACAATTTGTGATACAGAAAATGACGCAAAAGAAGCGGCATTAATTTATGACTCAAATAAATTTAAATCTTCATCCAATAAAATATTAATTGAAGATTTTATTAAAGGACAAGAAGCGAGTTGTTTTGTATTAACAGATGGTAAAAATTATAAAATACTTCCTTATTGCCAAGATTATAAACGTGTGGGTGATGGTGATACGGGACCTAATACGGGTGGTATGGGTGCATATGCCCCAGCGCCATTAATAATAGACAAATTAAAAGAAAGAATAGAAAAAGACATTGTTATTCCAACTATTAATGGAATGCGAGAAGAAGGTATTCCATATAAGGGTGTATTATATATTGGATTAATGATTAACTATGGAAACCCATATGTAATAGAGTATAATGTTCGCTTTGGTGATCCAGAATGTCAAGTGCTAATGATGCTAATGAAAAGTGATTTACTTCCATATTTGGAAGCAGTTGCCTCTGAGACATTAGATACACTACCTGATCCTGAATTTTATGATGAATCTGCAATGACGGTTGTTATGTGTTCTGAGGGATATCCGGGCGAATATGAAAAAGGACATGTTATTGATTGGAAAAACAAAACACATTTTTCTGCTCCAGATACTAAAGTATTTCTCGCGGGTGTCAAATGGAAAGATGATCATTATGTCACAGATGGTGGACGAGTATTAAATGTAACAGCAAAAGGAAAAACATTACAGGAAGCAAGAGATAGAGCATATGAACTGGTAGAAAAAATAAGTTGGAATGGTAGTTTTTATAGAAAGGATATAGGGCGCAGAGCATTATGAAAAAGATAGTTGTATTGGCATCAGGTGAGGGTTCTAATTTTAGTGCAATTGTTGATAGTGGAATTGAAATAGAACGTGTAATTACAAATAATCCAAAGGCTGGAGTAATAAAACGAGCAATAAAGTCTGGTGTTCCTGTTGTTGTTATTCCTCAAAAATATGGAGATCGAAAATATGGTTTTGGGTGGTTTGGGTGTAGATTAGATGAACATATTTCTAATGACACAGACTTAATTGTGTTAGCGGGTTTTATGTTAATTTTATCGCCAAAGTTTTGTGAAAAATGGGAAAATAAAATAATCAATATTCATCCTTCCCTTCTTCCCGCATTCGGTGGAGGATGTCACGCAATTAAAGATGCATGGGAATATGGATGCAAAGTATTTGGAGTAACAATTCATTGGGTTATTCCAGAAGTTGATGTGGGTACTATTATTGCTCAACAAGCAATTCAAAAATTTGAAGGTGATACCCTAGAAGAAGTAACAGAAAAAATACATAAAGTTGAACACTATGTATATCCAAAAACAATAAAGAAACTGATAAAGATTTAACAAATGTGTGGAATTATTGGGGCATACTCATTAAAAGATAAAACAAAAAATGTATATCCACTTATTGTGAGAGGATTACTCGATTTACAGCACCGTGGACAACTTAGTGCTGGGATTACATCATATAATTCAGAACGCAAAAGAATCCTACAAACACATAAAAAGAATGGCAAAGTACATGAGGTATTTGAGATAAACCATCGTTATAAAAGTAAAAGACTTTTAGAAGATTATAGTGGTCATGCAGCAATAGGACATACACGTTATGCAACTAGTGGAGATAATGAAGACCAATTAGCGCAACCATTTGAACGACCACATGGAAGAAAATCTAAATGGTTCTCTCTTGCATTTAATGGTAATCTCGCAAATTATGAACAGTTGAAAGCTGGTTTGGAAGAAGTGGGTTATAATATGACCTATGATTCTGATACTGAGGTGATCATGCACTTTTTAAGTAGAGAGGTGCAATCACATAAGCCATGGGAAGATTTAAACTTTAAGGAAATATTTAAAAATTTATTGACAGATTTTGATGGATCGTGGAACATAGCATTTTTAAATGCAGATGGTAAGATGGTTGCAGTCAGAGATCCATTAGGATTGAGGCCTATGTGTTGGGGAATTTCTAAAGATGATGTATTAGTGTTTGCATCAGAAAGTGTAGTTCTTTCAAATTTACAAATTGAAGCACAAGACCTAAAACCAGGTGAGATGATTATTATTGATGAAGATAAGGTATCTATTGTACCATATACACCATCAATACCAACCAGTTATTGTTTTTTTGAGTGGATATATTTTGGGCATCTTGCATCTGTGATAGATGGAGAATCAACATACCATGTACGAGAAAGAATTGGAGAAGAGTTAGCAAAAGAAGAGACATTGAAATTGGAAGAGAATGGTTGGATCGTGGTTCCTGTGCCCGAATCATCGTATGTAGCCGCTGCAAAATATGCACAAGTTACAGGGATGCCGTTTGTACAGGGACTTCTCAAAAATCATTCTGTAGGTAGAACATTCATAGATAATACAAATAGACAATATAACATATCTTTGAAATTTACACATTTGAAAGAAGTAATACAAGGCAAGAAAGTGATTCTCATAGATGATTCTATTGTGCGTGGTACAACAATGAGAACATTGGTAACAAATTTGAAAGAATGGAGTGGCGCAAAAGAGGTTCATTTAAGAATAGGATGCCCACCTATTAAATCGCCGTGTTTTTATGGAATAGATTTTCCTACAATAAAAGAATTATATGCGGGCGCTAATACACCAAATTCCAAAGATTTTAATGCAGATAGTTTAAAATATTTAAGTTTTAGAGGATTATTAGATGCAGTAAATAAAAAAGAAAAGGATCTTTGTACAGCTTGTATAACTTCTGAATATCCTACAAATGAAGGTAAAATTAGATTTTTAAAACAATATTGAGAGTGTTGAATTCAGGGCGGCGCAGTTGACCACTGACCATTAACTGAATCGGCGGGATTAGTCAACCGCTTAAAAATCCTCATAATATCGGGAGAGTATAGCATTCTCATATTATTAGTGAATTTTCGTGTGATAAGAATAGAAATATGATAAATACTCAATATCTGTTATATGTGAGTATTATTACTCTTTTTTTTATAATGAAACAGACAACCTATAGAAGAGGAAATATGCTAAGTAAAATTTTATTACTTACTATATTATTTTTGTCCGTCTTACCCTATTCGATACATATCACAGCAAAACACAAAATAGCGCTATCGAAGACTTCATTTATTACTGCAACTAGTCAAATTCAAAACATGAAACCATTATATAATAATACTAGTATTCAGAGGCCGGTCAAATTTGATTATAATTGGCATTATACTTCAAGACAAAATCAATGCATGGCGAAAAATATATTTTTTGAAGCCGCTACTCAAAGTACTGCGGGTAAGCTGGCAGTTGCTAATGTTGTTATGAATAGAGTTAAATCAAGTAAATGGCCAAATACTATATGTGAAGTAATAGAACAGGGTCCACGTTATTATTCTGATAATAGTAGACAGTGGATTCCTAAGAGAGATCGGTGCCAATTTTCTTGGTATTGTGATGGTAGGTCTGATGTTCCTAAACCAGGAAGGTACTGGAGGGAATCACAGAAAGTGGCTAATTATGCAATATCAAAATCTAATAATATGCTAGATATTACTGATGGAGCCACTCATTATCATGCGGATTATATAGATAATCCAAGGTGGACATATAAGAAAAAAAATACAACAACTATTGATGAACATATATTTTATCGTTAAATAATTTTTTTGAGGAATATTATGAGTGTGAAAATACCACAACATGAAACAGGAAATGTGGCAGAAAATTCAATGGGAGGTACAGAATTAACCTCCCTTGGATTGTTTAGTAGATTGCCTGATGATTTAAAAGATGGATTCGATTGGGTGATATCCAGATATGAAAAGGAACTTGAGGGGAAAAAGCCTGCCTTATATTGGGTTCATGATTTACCACAAGACCCCATGCACGACCACCTGAAAGAAATTGGTGGTATAGATAAGTTTGAAAAAATCATATTTTCAAGCCATTGGCATATGCAAATGTTTAAAGCATATTTGCAAGTGCCATATCATAAAAGCATTGTAATGAAAACAGCAATTGATACAATTCCCGAACATAAAAAACCAAAGGATGAAGGCAAATTGAGACTTGCTTATTTTTCTACTCCACAGCGTGGTTTAGATGTTTTATTAACTGCACTTGAAATGTTGGATCGTGATGATTTTGTGCTTGATGTATATTCTAGTTTTAAATTATATGGTTGGGAGAAAAATGATGAACCATATAAACCTTTGTTTGAAAGATGTGAAGAATTAGAATATGTAAATTATATAGGTACGGTTCCTCATAAAGAAATGTTGAACGTATTAAAAAAATCTCATATACTTGCTTATCCTTCTACTTGGGAAGAAACATCTTGCCGTGTTGCAATGGAAGCAATGAGTGCTAAGATGGCAATTGTTGCTCCCAATTATGGAGCCCTTCCAGAAACATGTACAGATTATTCTTTCATGTATCAATGGGATGAGAGAAAATTGGAACACGCTGAAGCTTTTGCTGATGTTCTTGAAGATGTGTTAGATAGTTATTGGGAGGATGAAACACAAGAAATATTGTCACATCAGAAATGGTATGCTGATACGTATTATTCTTGGGATTATAGAATTGATAAATGGATAGATTTTTTAGTTCATTTAAAAGAGAAATCATGAGTAAAATAAAAAAGTTTAAGGAGTTGTTAAGTATGTCAACTCATATTTCTGGAGCTGATGATTATCAGTTAAGAAAATTTAATGAAGGTGGTAATTATCTTTTTATTGATCAACTGGGTGATTTTGTTGTAATTGAAAAAGATAGTGTAAATCAAATATGTGATGCTTTGTGGTCAGATAATTATGGCCCAATTGAAAATGTCTCTATGACAATGAATTAGATAAATATAAATAAGGAGATATCTAAATATGTGCCCAATTTGTTGGATTAGTGGAATTCTTGCATTATTATTTGGCGCATCTGCGCTTTCTTTTGGAACAGAATGGTATATTCTAATACCCTCTTTTGTATTACTTGCTTATGGTGGTTATAAGATATGGATTGGTATTAAAAGAGGTAAGAATTTTTCAACTGAACAAAATACCAATAGTAAGAGAACAATAAAAAGATTTATTCTTGGTGTTGCAATAGGATTGTATACAGGAATTGCAGTCATGTATGCTTTGTCTGGTGCAGAACATAAACGAATGCATGATTTATTAGAACAACATGGAATTGAAGAACAACATGGACATGGATGATATGATAGTAGAGAAAGTTAAAGTAGTAGAACTAACATTTGAAGATGGCACAAAAAAGATATGCCGTGGAGGTGAAGATGTGGTAGAAAGAGCCTGGGGAAATTATCCAGTAGTTTCTGCTAGATGGACAGGAGAAGAAGAAACAATGCAATGGATTCCCTGTAATGAATTTACAGGTTGGCTATAATGATTAAAGGAGTAAAATGGCAGAATATAAAAATGACGAACCATGTGAATTTATTTACAACATAACCGCAATAGAGAAAGTTGTTGATGGAGATACTATTGATGCAGTTTTTGATTTGGGCTTTGATGTACGGATATGCAATAGAATCCGCCTGCTTGGAATCGATACCCCCGAATCACGAACGCGTGATTTGGAAGAAAAGTTTTATGGAAAACTCGCATCGGCAGCTCTCAAATCATGGGTACATTGGGCAGTCATATCAGACAGAGATGATATTGAAATGCAATGTAGATGTCCAGAGTCAGACAGCAGAGGTAAGTTCGGTAGAGTATTAGGAGAACTTTGGATCAACTGTAATGAAGATGGGCATGAATTTGGTGGATGGACTAACTTAAACAAATGGATGTGTGAGAGTGGTTACGCAGTAGGATACTCTGGTGGAAGTAAAGAGGAAATTGAAGAGGCTCACATGAAAAATAGACAAGTGCTTCTAGAACAACAAGGTGTTAAATACGATGGTTAAGGAATTGTTGACAGTTTCAAAAAATAGTGTATAATATAAGAATATCACCTATTGAGTAAACATGATATCATTTACAGAAAAAGCCGCCAATAAAGTATTGAATATAATGAAAGAGGAAAAAGTTTCTGATGATACAGTAGTACGAGTTGGTGTTAAAGGTGGTGGTTGTTCCGGATTTACTTATACAGTAGATTTTGAAAGTAGAAAAGGAAAATTTGATTTGGAATTTGAATCATTTGGATTAGGTATTTTGGTAGACAAGAAAAGTCATCTATATATTAAGAATACAGAAATAGATTGGTCAGATAATTTAAATGATCGTGGATTAAAATTTAATAATCCTTCAGCAAAAGGCTCGTGTGGCTGTAGGACATCATTTATGCACGATCATACTGAGGAGAAAGATGATGCAAGCCCAAGTTGGATGTGAACTTAAAATTTCTGAAAAAGCCGCAAAGGTTTTTAAGGAAATGATTGGGGACGAAAATAAAGACCTCAAGACTTCCTATTTACGAGTAGGAGCAAATTCTGGCGGGTGTTCCGGATGGAAATATAGTTTAGATGTTGAAGAAAGTGTTAAACCAGAAGATTTAGTTTTTACACAAAATGATGTTAAATTGGTAGTAGATGGATACATACTTAATGATATAATTGGTGATGTAGAAGTAGATTATAAAGATGGTAATTTAGTAGAACAGGGATTTGTATTTAAAAGACTTAAACATGAGCATGTCTGTGGATGTGGCGAAAGTTTCACCCCATTAAAGGATATTCCTGCAGACGGAAAACAACACTTAGGATGGAAATAAAATGGCATATTCGGAAAAAGTAATTAAACATTTTGAAAACCCTCAAAATATTGGAAGCTTTGATAAAAACGATCCAAGTATTGGAACTGGACTTGTAGGTGCTCCTGAATGTGGAGATGTAATGAAACTACAAATAAAAGTAGATGAGAATGATAAAATTGTTGATGCAAAATTTAAAACATTTGGATGTGGTTCTGCAATTGCAAGTTCTTCATTGGCAACTGAATGGGTTAAGGGCAGAACGTTGGATGAAGCATTTGCACTAGATAATACAGTCATTGTGAAAGAATTATCATTACCACCAGTAAAAATTCATTGTTCAGTTCTAGCAGAAGATGCAATTAAAGGGGCAATTGCTGATTATAAAAGTAAACAATTATAAAGTAAAATAGTATAATGAATGATCCAGTGAACATAGAAGATAATTTTAATTGGTATACTTTTGGACAATCTATTTTAATGTATCGGTCATTACCCGAGATGGTTGATTCTATTAATAACCATTATGAAAAATTATTGCTAGAAAATACTCTTCCTATTCTTTATGGTCGAAAGGGATCTGGCGGAAAAGAGGGTGACGCATTTTCTATGTATTATGATGGCGTAGATACAGAAAATTATCCAAAACATAATTTTTTACCTCCCGCCATTAAAGAATGGGTGGAATCAAGAGCATTACATTATTTGGAGTGGAATAAGATTTTACACAAAGGAATAAAAACTCAACTTGCTTGGGTTAATAATTATAAAGCCGGAGATTATAATCCATTACATACACATACTGGTGATTATAATATGTTTAAATCTCCATTGGAAAAGAAGCCATGGATGTGGGGTGTAGTAGTTATGATAATATTGAAATTACCTACTAATGTGGGACCTGAACAAGCAAAAAATGATTATACTCCTAAAAATGGGGCATTGGAACTTGTGTGTCCATTTTCTACTGCTTATTTGGCAAAAAGGTCTTTAATTCCTGAAATAGTCGAGGGTTCAGTCGTTGTTTTTCCTTATGATATGCTTCATACAGTCTATCCTCATTTCAATGAAAATGAAATACGGAGAACAATGCCGTTTAATGTAGATGTTTATTTAGATGATGATATTACAGAAGAATAGGAAAACTACGATTTGAGATATAATGATAAAAAAGACAAGTAAAATTAAAAGGGGAATAGTAACAAGGTCTCCAAGAAACCTTGATGAAAAATATTTGGGTAGTGAGCCAGATTGGGACCTCAGTGAAATTGCTTCTAATATTGACATTGTGACATCCTTAAATTGGTATCATCATTTTCATGGACCCGATGAATCTAAACAATGGTTTATAGAACACCTTTCCTCTTTAAACAAACCTAAAAAAGAAATCAATTCCATTAAAACGATTAACAAATTTGAGTTCCATTCTTCTTTTGGGTTTTTAAGTAGAATGGTTTCCCGTGGATGTATATTATCGGCTGATATCCAGAAAAAAATAGGTCTAGAGCTCGATAGATTATTATCAATAGCCAATAGAAATAAAATAATAACAAATCCTATAAAAGAAATTGCTAATAAAAAGAAACCTAATATCCAAGAACATATTCATAAACAAGTATCAACGTTTGTTGGAGAAATTGAATATGAAATAGATTGCGTAATAGATAGCAATTTCAAAAAGGAGTTTGATACATATTCTTGGTTACAAAAAAAAGAAGTTAAGTCATTACATGCCAGTAAATTAATATTAAAACTTCAGCCAGACCTTGATGAAATTAATTCTGCTTTAGAAAGGGGAGGGGATGAAGAAATTAAAGAAGCCTATTCAAGTTGGAAACCAAAACAACTAAAAAAGCTTCAGGCTCTTTATAAAAAGGTGATTTCAGATTGTGAAAAATGGGCTAATGTTGCAAAGAAAACGCGCATTCCTCGCAAGAAGAAACCAATATCAGTTGAAAAATTACTTGCTAACATAAAATATAAAAAAGAAGATAGTGAATATAAAATAGCTTCCGTCAATCCTTCAGAAATTATTGGGGCGGAACAACTCTGGGTATTTAATACAAAAACTCGCAAATTGGGAGTATATCATACTAACAATCATGCCGGTCTTACTATTAAAGGATCAACTCTTAAAAATTATGAGCCGTTGAAGTCGATGTGTAAAACTATACGCAAACCAGATGAGGTTTTAGTGAGAGTGTTAGAAGGTGGTAAAATAATTTTACGAAAAGTATTAGATGAAATTAATGCTAAACATTCAGAAATGAATGGAAGACTTAACAATGAAACCATTTTGTTAAGGGTGGTAAAATAGAAAAAGGTGTATTATGATACTTGTGGATTATTCTCAATTAGCAATTGCTAATATAATGCAACAAATTAGATATGATAAATTAGATGAGCAATTGGTGCGACATATGATTTTGAATAGTATCCGGCTTCAGAAACAAAAGTTTCATGATAAGTTCGGTGAAATTGTTATATGTGTCGATTCTCGAAATCCTTGGAGGAAAGATGTTTTTCCTAATTATAAAGCACATAGAAAAATTACACAAAAAAAATCTGATATAGATTGGAATAGTGTATATGATATTTTAAACATTGTGCGCGAAGAATTAGAGAATTTTATGCCTTATAAGGTTGTGAAACTATTGAGGGCTGAGGCAGATGATATTATAGCAGTTATTTCTAAACATTCATATGAAAATGCTGATTTCGGAAAAGTAGAACCAATTTTGATACTTTCTGGTGATAAAGATTTTGCTCAATTACAGAAATTTCCAAATGTTAGCCAATATTCACCCATTACAAAAAAATATATCAAACAAGAAAACCCCGCTAAATTTGTAAAGGAACATATTTTTTTAGGCGATAGTGTAGATGGTATCCCTAATTTTATGTCTCCAGATGATGTTTTTATTACTAAAGAAAAAAGACAAACGCCTATTTTAAGAAAAAAGTTGGCGGGTTGGTTAGATCAGGACCTGAGAGACTTTTGCACAGAAGGAATGTTAAGAGGTTATAAACGAAATGAACAACTAATCGATTTTGAGTTTATACCAGATTCAATGTCTAAAAATATTATTGAAGAATTTGAAAAACAAACATCGGGCGATAGAAGTAAAATGTTAAATTATTTTATGAAAAAACGACTTAAAAATTTAATGGAGCACTTAAATGAGTTCTAAGTTTCACAAATTTATATCAGATCCACAAGGGTTGATGATGGGAGAAAGAAATATGATAAGAAAACTTGTACCAGAAGTATTTGATGATATGTCCAAAGAAAGGTCACAAAAGAGAAAGATTGAAATTTTACGTCAAAATGATACAACTTCTTTGAGAGAAGTGTTGCGTCATAATTTTGATGAGAATATAAAGTTTGCTTTGCCTGAAGGTCGTCCGCCGTTTACTCGACAAGATGTTCCACTAGGATATCAAACTGCAACATTAGGGCCAGAAATAAGAAGGCTTTATCTTTTTGTGGAAGGTGGACATACTACTATAACACAAAATAAACGAGAAATGTTGTTTATACGATTTTTAGAAGCCGTACATGAAACAGAAGCAGATGTAATTATTTGGATGAAAGATAAAGAATTAGAAAAACATTACAGGGGATTAACATACGCAATAGTTCAGGAGGCGTTTCCGAATTTATTACCTCATAAGGAAGTTCGTGGTAGAGGTCGCCCACCTAAAGAGAAGACACAAAGTGATGAAGACAATTAAAGTTTCCTGGGAAGAGAATTCTCGTAAAATAGACACTGTAGGTACTGTAGTTCATTGTAATCCTCAAAAATATGTTAGATTACAAATTGCAGGCAGTTCAATTTCAATAGACTTACCTTGGACAGGAGAGTTTTATGAACAAGATTTTTGTGGACGGAAATATAAATGTGAAATATGAAAGCTTTTTTATTATCAGCCGGTCTTGGAACAAGATTGTCACCATTAACTGATACTACTCCCAAATGTTTATTACCTATTAATGGACGGCCCCTTTTACAATATTGGCTAGATCATATGAAAAGGTCGGGAGTTGAAAAGGTTTTAATTAACACTCATAAACATCATGATCAAATTGAAAGTTATTGTAAAACGTGGACATCATTACCTGATATTATTCTTACTAGAGAACAAAAATTATTAGGCACTGCTGGAACATTATATACTAATAAATCATTTGTTGATGGGGAAGAAGACTTTTTTTTATTATATGCAGATAATATTACTAATGTGCCGTTATCAAGTATATATGAATATCATAAAAAGAAAAAAAATTCTATATACACTACTTTCGCATATCCAACCAATATACCAGAGCAAAAAGGTATTTTCACAATAGATTCAAACAATAAAGTTAAACATTTTATTGAAAAGCCAAAAAATATGAATGGATTGTTTGGCTTGGCAAATTCTGGCGTGGGAGTTTTGAATTGTAAAATTTTTGATTATATTAATAACTTGACTTTTGACATAGGATATGATATAATGCCTAGATTGATTAATAAAATGTATGTTAAATTACTTGAGACTAATCAAAAAATTATTGACATTGGAACTCTAGAAGATTATAAATTAGTTCAAAAAGAGTGGAGTAAGTATGATAATAGTCCAAACACCATTACGAGTGAGTTTTTTGGGAGGGGGATCTGATTTTAAGGATTTTTATGTACAAGAACCAGGAAAGGTAATTAGTACAGCCATTGACAAATATACTTTTGTGATTGTTAATCAATTATTTGATGACCGTATTGTTGTTAATTGGTCTATAAAAGAATCCGTAAAAACCCCTCATGAATTAAAACATGAATTAGTTAGGGAAGCATTACTCAAAACAGGAATATTTGGTGGTATAGAAATAACAACTTTAGCTGATATTCCCTCAACTGGTTCGGGATTAGGATCTTCTTCTAGTATTTTAGTAGGATTATTGAATGCTTTATATTCATTTAAAGGAGAACAGGTATCAACTCAACGTTTGGCGGAAGAAGCGTGTGAAATTGAAATAGATATTTTAAAGAAGCCTATAGGTAAGCAAGATCAATATATTGCAGCTTATGGTGGAATGTGTACAATAGATTTTTTAAAAGATGAAGTACGGGTTAATAAATGGAACTTGTCAAATGAAGATCGTTATGAATTGAGTTTAAATCTTTTATTACATTTTACAGGAGTGACAAGAAAATCAGAAATTATTCTTAAAGATCAGAAAAAAAATCTTGTTAGTGGAAAAGCATTTGACAATTTGATGAAGATCAAAAATTTGGCTGTAACGGCAGAATCGTTAAATTTTAAAAATGAATCTGATAGAGATATTTTAGGGGAATTATTAAATAGTAACTGGAGTATAAAAAGAAATTTGACAAGCAAAATTTCTAATCCAGAAATAGATAAAATGTATGATAACGCTTTAAAGGCTGGTGCCATAGGAGGTAAAATATGTGGAGCCGGAGGCGGTGGTTTTTTATTGACATATGCACAACAAAAAAAGCAAACAATGATACGATTTGCCTTGAGAGAGTATAAGGAAATGCCATTCATGTTAGAACGTGATGGCTCTAAGGTGATATTAAATTATAGGAGATATGGATGGAGTTAAATCAATATATATTAGAAGTTAAAAATATTCTTGATAATATAAACCACAAAGAAGTTGAATCATTTATTGAGGCGGTTGATAGAATATATCATAGCGGAAAAAGAATTTATCTTATAGGTAATGGAGGAAGTGCGTCGGCGGCAACACATTTTGCTCAAGATTTATCTAAAGGGACAATTACGGATCCGTCAATAAAGCCTAGAATTTATGCAATATCTTTATGTGACAATATATCAGTTATAACAGCTACATCTAATGATGAAAGTTATG